>Ga0209863_10000156_pt1 | contig 42720 bp, 39 predicted proteins | sample OrgsoiDNA2013046_FD_185796 | JGI IMG/M metagenome (GOLD analysis project Ga0209863, IMG submission 185796) | Permafrost soil microbial communities from the Arctic, to analyse light accelerated degradation of dissolved organic matter (DOM) -... | ecosystem: Environmental > Terrestrial > Soil >...
ACTGATCAATCTGTTGAAGGAGAATAACGAATGGATAGAACCGGAGGCAAGTGTGGAAGTATGAGAGTATGGGAGTATGGGAGTATGGAGTATGGGAATTTAATTAATAAAACATTCAATACATTCTTACACTTACACATCGCTTTAGGCTTTAGGCGTTAAGCGTTAGGCGTTAAGCGTTAGGCTTTAGGCGTTAAGAACCATGTGTGCCCCCTCGTCGATGTTCATAACGTAGCAATCCGGGATTTTCCCATATTTCACGCCATATTTTTTCTGAATATCCCGGATAAATATTTCTTCTGCATTTTTCTCTACAAGGGTAATGATGCATCCGCCGAAACCGCCGCCCATCTGTCTCGCTCCCTTGACTCCTTTTAATTGCTGAATTGTTTTCACCAGAAAGTCGGATTCCGGACAGCTCACTTCATAATCCTGGCTCAAACCGGCATGCGATGCATACATGAGTTTTCCAAATGCATCCAGATTACCTTGTTTGAGCAAGTCGCAGCCATCGAGCAGACGCTGATTTTCCTGCAGCACAAAACGGCATCTTTTATATATTGTTTCGCCTAATTCGGTCCCGTGCATTTCGAGCAACGCCGGACTCACGTCGCGCAAAGAACGAACAGAAGACTGAAATTTCTGGAGAACGGCTACGCCTGCCTCGCACTGCTCCCGGCGCAGATTATATTCAGAGGAGCCCAGTGAATGACTTACCATGGAATTCACAAGCACAATGCGGATATCCGGAAAATGAAATGGTATATACTCGAACTCCAGACTCCGGCAGTCCAGTTTCATCAGGTGACCGGCTTTGCCATGCAGACTGGCGAACTGGTCCATAATGCCGCATTGCAGGCCGGCGAACTGGTGTTCGGTTTTTTGTCCCGCAAGGGCAATATCCATCCTGGATAAACCCAGTTGGAAGATTTCGTTGAGAGCCAGTCCAAATACGGAACAGAGCGCTGCGGAAGAACTCATTCCGGCGCCTATGGGCACATTACCGGAAACGATCACATCCATACCGTGCGGCAGGCGTTTTTCCGGCATGATCATATGGATCATACCCAGCAGATACGTGGGCCAGCCTTTTACGGGATGCATATCATCCAGTGAAAAGGAAAAATCTTCGTTATACTCAAGGGCCCGTAAATTCAAACGAAAATCCCGGTTGGGGGCCAGGGCCAGGAAGATATTTTTATCTATGGCACCGGGAAGTACGAAACCCTGATTATAATCCGTATGTTCACCAATAAGGTTTACCCGGCCGGGCGCCGCGGCTATACGCCATTCTTTTCCAAAATATTGTTGAAATTGCTTAGGAATTTCCATTCATCGGGAATTAAAAAACATATCAAATGTCCTTCAGCATTACAAGACAACGGGATGACGATCTGGACCTTATGCAGATCACCGATTTTTCAACCGGCATCCAGGTCAGGATCCTTCCCGGCGTTGGCGCCATCTTACATGAATTCTCCATTCCCCTCGGGAATCGCAGGATACAGGTAATCAATAACTATAAAAATCTGGCTGATTTGAAAAAAAATCATTCCACTTTTTATAAGAGTGCCAAACTCTCTCCTTTTGTCTGCCGGATTTCAGAAGGCAAATATACGTTTGAAGACAGGTCCTATGAATTCCGGAAGAAATTTAATGATGGTTCAGCCATTCATGGCGTCATTTCAGACAAACCTTTTACCGTTCTGGAGAAGAAAGTGGAGGAAGAACAGGCCTCCATAACACTGGAACACCACTATTCAAAAGAAGACCCGGCCTATCCCTTTGATTATTTAATAAATGTCAGATATACATTAAAAAAGAACGGTGCGCTTGCGCTCGATACGACGGTAAAAAATATTTCCGCCGGGCGCATACCCATGGCTGATGGATGGCATCCTTTTTTTAACCTGGAAGGAGATGTGGACGACTGGTTACTATCATTCCGCTCAAAGAAAAAACTGGCTTTTGATGAAAAGCTGATTCCCACCGGGCTCCTGATTGAAACGGATAAATTTTATTCGCCCCGGCCCATTGGTGCAGAAATATTTGATGATTGTTTTTTACTGGAACCGGGTTCCGGTGACCCCGCGGCTGTATTGGAGAATCCGGACAGCGGCCTGCGATTGAGTTTTTATCCCGGAATCCATTACCCGTACCTCCAGATTTTTACGCCGGCCGATCGCAAAAGCATCGCTATTGAAAATCTGAGTTCAGCGCCGGACTGCTACAACAATGGTGTGGGGCTTTTTATTTTAGAACCCGGCGATTCACAAAGTTTTAGCGTGTTATATCAATTGGAATTCCGGTAAACATGTACCTTGCCTTATAATTCTTTTTATGCAAAAACTGAAATACATCCTCACTGTTGCCAGCATGGTTCTTCTGGCGGGATGTTTTGAGATCAATGAAGATATTGATGTACGTGCGAACGGATCGGGCGTGTATTCGGTTCATACAGACATGAGCCAGCTCCTGGTGGCCATGCAGAGTTACCTGGGAAAGGATGAAATGGACAAACAAATGCCCTCAAAAAATATCGACACCACTGTGATGATGAGAACCCTGCTGGATACTGCCAAAAATATTACGGCAGAAAACAAAGCTCTTATAAAGGATGGATCCGTTCACCTGTTGCTGAATATGGAACAGAAAGTATTTAAAAGTGATATCGTCATTCCTTTTAAAAGCCTTTCAGATCTGCAGAAACTGTATAATTCCATGAATAATCAGTCTCTCGGTTTTACACAATTATTCAAGGGTATGGCGGGCAAACCGGATTCCACTTCCGGAAATGACAATGGCATGCCTGACATGAACCAGTTCAACGCCATTTATGATTTTGAAAGCCGGGATGGACTGCTTTCCCGGAAATTAAATCCCGAAAAATGGAAGGCGCTCCAGGCCAGTCCGCAATACGCCCAAATGAAGGACGCGGGCAATATGGGCATTTCGATCCCCTATACGCTTACTATTAGTTTACCGCGGCCCGTAAAGAAAGTTGACAACAGCCTGGCTAAGCTTTTCCCCGATAAGAAAAAAGTCATCATCCAGTATAATCTCATTGAAGTATTCGACCATCCCGAAAAATTCGAATATACCATCGTTTATTAGGAATGAACTATGCCAAGAAAAACGGATTTTCTCGTAGTCGGATCGGGCATTGCCGGACTCACGTATGCCCTGAAAGTGGCGAAAGCCTGTCCTGACCAGCAGGTCCTGGTAATTACCAAAACGATTGCAGACGAAACCAATACAAAATACGCACAGGGCGGAATCGCAGGCGTGACGGATTTTGAGAACGATAGTTTCGAAAAACATATAGAAGATACGCTGATTGCGGGAGACGGATTATGTAACCCGAAAATCGTGGAGATCGTCGTCAAAGAAGGCCCGCAGCGGATTCAGGAAATGATCGGCTGGGGCGCGCGTTTTGACAAAGATGAGGAAGGAGATTTTAAAAGAGGAAGGGAAGGTGGTCATTCTGAATTCCGGATCCTGCATCATAAGGATATCACCGGAAGGGAAATGGAACGCGCTTTATTACAAACAGTCGGCGCGCAGAAAAATATCGAAATCATCAAACATTGTTTTGTGGTGGATATCATCACACAACATCACCTCGGATACCTGGTAACCAAATCCACGCCCGATATTGAATGTTACGGCCTTTATGCGCTTGACATGCAAGAGAACCGCATAATAAAAATTCTATCCCGTATAACCGTTTTCGCAACCGGTGGTAACGGGCAGGTCTATCGTACGACGACCAATCCCGTGATAGCAACCGGCGACGGAATCGGCATGGTCTACCGCGCCAAGGGACGAATTGAAAATATGGAGTTTATCCAGTTTCATCCGACAGCACTTTATCAGCAGGGCGTGAGTCCCGCTTTTTTGATCACCGAAGCGGTAAGAGGTGATGGGGCCATTCTCCGGAATAAAAAGGGCGAAGCCTTTATGGAGAAGTACGATGAACGAAAAGATCTGGCACCCCGCGATATCGTGGCCAGGGCCATCGACAGTGAAATGAAAAAAGCGGGTACTGAACACGTATACCTGGATTGCCGGCATATGGATATGAAAAAATTCGTCGAGCATTTCCCCAATATTTATTCAACCTGTAAAACTGCCGGCATCGACGTGGCGAAGCAAATGATTCCGGTGGCCCCGGCCGCGCATTATAGCTGCGGGGGCATTAAAACCGACGAATGGGGTCATACGTCTATCCGGAATCTGTATGCCTGCGGTGAATGTGCTTCCACGGGTTTACACGGCGCGAACAGGCTGGCCAGCAATTCCCTGCTTGAAGCCATGGTATTTGCACACCGCTGTTTCCAGGACAGTATGGAAAGAATTAAAACTCTTTTTTTCCGGGATGATCTTCCGGACTGGAATGCAGAAGGAACTACGGCTCCGGGCGAGATGATTTTGATTACACAGAGTATTAAGGAACTCCAGTTTCTGATGAGTGATTATGTTGGCATCGTGCGCACCAATATACGTTTGAACCGCGCGATAAAAAGGTTGGATCTGCTGCATGAAGAAATTGAGGCGTTATATGAAACCACCCTGTTGTCCCCCCAGCTTTGCGAGGTCAGGAACCTGATCACTACTGGTTACCTGATCGTAAAAGGAGCTCAATTCAGAAAAGAAAGCAGGGGCCTCCACTTTAATACCGACTATCCGAACAAGAGCAGCCTGGTCCAAAATATTGTGCTCTGATGAAGGCCATGATCCTGGCCGCGGGTCTGGGCACGCGCTTCAAACCCTGGACGGACCTGCATCCCAAGGCCCTTGCCCTGGTTAACGGGAAAAGTCTGCTGGAAAGAAACCTGATTTACCTGCAGTCATTTGGAATAAAAGATGTGCTGGTGAACGTGCATCATTTCGCGGATCGGATCCGCGACGCTATTATTATACATGATGGCTGGGGAAGTAATATTCATATCAGCGATGAGTCAGGCGAAGTGTTGGAAACGGGTGGTGGTCTGAAAAAAGCAGTTTCTTATTTTGATCAGGGACCGTTCGTTTTGATGAATGCAGATATCCTGACGGATTTGGATCTGAACGCTATGATGTCATTTCATAGTGAAAAAAAACCACTGGTGACCCTCGCCGTAACGAACCGCAGATCATCCCGATATTTTCTGTTTGACGCGAAAGAAAGACTATCCGGCTGGCGCAATATAAAAACAGGCGAAGAAATAATTTCCATCCCGGGCCCCGCGCTTATTGAAAAAGCATTCAGCGGCATCCATGTGATTTCACCCGAAATTTTCCCTCTCATCCACCAGCAGGGAAAATTTTCAATTGTGGATGTTTACCTGGAACTGGCTGGTACTCATTCCATTCTTGGCTTTGATCATTCCGGATCGAAATTCGTGGATGTGGGCAGACCAGAATCGGTTGCTGTAGCAGAGAGGTTGTTTGTGTAAGGTGATAAAGATCCTTATCAATTCTTCCAATCCTTCGACTCCTGCTCGATATGATGCACTTCAACGGCGACGCCGAATTTATTTTTCAGGTGGCGGGCAAGGGAATCCGCGGCATAAACACTTCGGTGTTGTCCGCCGGTACAGCCAAAATTCACCATCAGACTTTTAAATCCCCGTTGAATATATTCATCAACCGAAATATCCACTAGGTCAAAAACACTGTTCAGATATTCGGGCATTTTTGTTTGCTGCTCAAGGAAATCTTTTACTTCCTTGTCCCTTCCGGTTTTAATTTTAAAGGCTTCCAGGCGGCCCGGATTTAAAATGGCGCGGCAATCAAAAACAAATCCGCCCCCGTTTTCACTCGTGTCGGCGGGAATTGATTTTCGAAACGAAAAACTATTGATATGCACGATCAGCGGGGTATCGGCATTCGCGCGCGGCGGAATGAAACGACCGATAATATGATCCTCTACGATCAGGTTCAAAATCCGTTCAAACTCCGGCACTTTCTCCATAGTAAACTGATGCAAAAAGGAACGGAGATTTTTCAGTCCGAGGGGTATGCTCACCAGGAAATGTGCCTTGCGTTCAAATAAACCGCGGAACCCATAGGCACCCAGAACCTGCATGAGCCTGATCAGCACGTATCCCTGGTAATGTTGAACGAACTCTTTTTTCGTGAATGGAGATCCCAATTCCGTTTCTACACAGTCCATATAATATTCCATCAGCCCTTGTTTCCAGGCCTCATTCAGTTCAGCCTTTGCCTGCCAGAGCAGGGATGCCACGTCGTATTGTAATGCGCCTTTCATGCCACCCTGGTAATCGATAAAATACACTTTTTCATCTTTAACCAGGATATTCCGGCTTTGAAAATCGCGGAACATAAAATATTTATGTTCTGCATCACCCAGTTTGGCAGAAAAAGTTTCAAAGTCGGCAATCAGTTTTTCTTTGTCGTAAGGAAGCTGCAGGGTATCGAGAAAATAATATTTAAAATAAAGCAGGTCACTCATGATGGCCTGTTTTCCAAATTCGCTGGACGTGAGGGTCCAGTTTTCATAGTCCAGACCCGCGTCGCCCTGTATCTGCAGGTGGGCGAGTTCTTTGAGGCTTTGCCTGAAAAGATTGAAAACGGAGTCAGTATATCCTTCCTGCTCCAACCTGTCCAATAAGGAGATATCACCAAAATCTTCCTGTATATAAATCGTGCCTTCAATATTAACGGCATAGATCTCCGGAACGGGGCATTGTTTCGATTTAAAATGCCGGCTGAACCGGATAAAACTTAAATTTTCTTTTATATTGATTCCGTGTGTGGCTATATAGGATTTTGTTGCGGTCAGGATGCGGAAATAGATGCGGATACTGCCCGACTGTGGAATTTTATTGATCGAAAGAATGGACTCTTTGCTATAACCGGCAAACAGTTCGCTGATATCCTCGTTGATATGATCCATATGAAATGATGAAACTACAAAAAGCTAGACAACCACAGTGATTTCAGGTGTTTCCTCAGAATGGCGCTTCATCGTACTCTCCTGATGAGCTGTGATCAGTTCAGCGACCAGGGCTGTCCAGCCGGTCTGATGGCAGGCTCCCAGGCCCATCCCATTGTCACCATGAAAATATTCGTAGAAAAGATGCAGATGTTCATTGCCAGGTTGCTGATAAAACCAATTGTACTTGCCATGCTGCGGGACGCTATCCGAATCATCCGGCTGAAACAAACTGATCACGCGCTGGGTCAGAAAATCCGCCACTTCTTCCAGGTTCATAAAAATACCAGAACCCACGGGACATTCTACTTTCAATGTGTTACCATAAAATATTCCATATTTACGGATAGACTGAATAATAAGGTAGTTGATCGGCATCCAGACGGGTCCCCGCCAGTTGGAGTTTCCCCCAAAAAGATTTGATGTGGAATCACCGGGATCGTACTGAATGGTATAATCAATATTGTCTATCCGCACTGAATAAGGATTTTTTTCATGGTATTTGGAAAGCGCACGAATGCCTCCCGGGGAAAGAAATTCATCTTCATTAAGCAGTCGTCCCAGCAGGCTCACGAGCCGGTCGCGCGGAACGAGTGAAAGCAGAATGCTGTTTCCACCTGTTTTTTCTTCGTTGGGCCAGAATTTATGATTCTTCAGGCGGTAATTTTCAAACCAGCTGATACGTTTTTGAAAATCGGCGAGTTTGTCGAGTTTTTTCTTTTCGATAACGGAAACCGCGAAAAGGGTTGTAATACCCACAATGGAATGAATGCGCAGCTGCACAGGAGGAGATCCGGAAATAGCCAGGGTATCATAAAAAAACCGGTCCTCTTCGTTCCACATTCCGTGTTCGTTCAGCGCCTCTGCGATCAGTACAAACTGTTCAAAAAATTTCGTTGCCGTATCTTCAAACGTGATATCCTTCATGGCGATTTCCAATGCCATATCCATCATGTTGAGCGCATACATGCCCATCCAGCTGGTTCCGTCGGCCTGCTCAAGCTGCATCTGACCAGGAAGTTCGATGCTGCGGTTAAACACACCGATATTATCCAGGCCAAGGAACCCCCCTTCAAACATATTATTTCCATTGGGATCCTTGCGGTTGATCCACCAGGTGAAATTGATCAGCAGTTTTTGAAAAATTCTTTTCAGAAAATCAATATCATAAACGCCTGACCGCTCTCCTTCTATCCGGTAAACGGACAGAGCCGCCCAGGCCTGGACCGGCGGGTTTACGTCACTGAAATTCCATTCATAAGCGGGTAATTGACCGTCGGGTTTCATATACCATTCCCGCATGATGAGCAGCAATTGGTTTTTTGCGAATCCAGGGTCGACCAGGGCCATGGGGATACATTGAAAAGCCATATCCCAGGCAGCATACCAGGGATACTCCCATTTGTCGGGCATGGCAATAATATCCTGATTCTTTAAATGTTTCCAGTCGTGATTTCGACCAAACTTTTTCCCGTCATTCACCGGACTGATGCCATCGCTCGTGGCCAGCCATTTTTCTATATCAAAATGATAATATTGTTTGCTCCACAGCAAGCCGGACAGAGCCTGTCTTTGCAACATTTTAAGTTCGGGTGCGGTTGCGGGGTGCAGGATTTCTTCATAAAATGCGTTGGCTTCCTGTTTTCTCACCTCGAAGATCTTTTTAAATCCCAGCGTAAAAGGATTTGCGATTGACTTATTGGAGAGGCGCAGATAAATACTCTCCGTTTTACCGCCCTCCAGCCGAAGTTTATAGACCGGAGAAAATTTGGTTCCGTTTTTTCTTTTTTTCAATTTGTCCAGGTTTTCTCCCCTGATCAGCGCCGAATGAAACGCATCTTTTACAAATGGCGAAGTATTTGGAACGCCTGTCACTTTCTCCCGGTTGGTTTCATTTTCGGTAAACCATTTTTCCTTTGGCGTCTGGAAATATAAATAATAATCACCCAGGCGGTAGTGACTGGCTTTCACCGAATTTTTATTGCGCAGGCTGATATCTGGTTTTGACTCCTGATCTTCATTCCATTTATTATAAAACCATAATGTAGGAAGTACCGTAATATCCGCCGCTTTATGAAAGCGGTTTGTTATATCAATTTTGATATAAATATCATTTGAATTCTGTTTTGCATAAGTTACCAGCACGTCGAAGTATTCATCATTATCGAAAACGCCGGTATCCAGGATCTCAAATTCTGATTCCATTTTGGAACGGAGACGGTTTTCCTGCAGGAGTTGTTCATACGGAAAAGCCTGTTGCGGATATTTGTACAGGTATTCCATATAATAATGAGTCGGAATATTATCGAGATGATAATAGAGTTCCTTAACGTCCTCTCCATGATTGCCCTGGTTATTTCCCAGTCCGAATAATCTTTCTTTCAGAGTGGAATCCTTTCCGTTCCACAGGGCAATTGCAAAACACAGGTTTTGAAAAAAATCGGAAATACCGGCCAGGCCGTCTTCACCCCATTGGTACTGCCGGCAATGTGCATGATCATATGGGAAATAATTCCAGGCATCCCCGTAAGGACCATAATCTTCTCTTACTGTTCCCCATTGCCGTTCGCTGAGATAGGGTCCCCACTGCTCCAGTGGGATTTTTTTGTAGGAATTAACAATCAGTCGCTTCTGCTCAATGGTCATAAAGTAGGGTTAAAATTACGGATTCCAAATTTAATGGAATGTCGGCAGGCACGTGATTGGTATTGTTTTTGAATCATATTGAGTGATAGAATATTTTATATTTCTAAATTATGCGATATGGGAAAGTTAAGCGGTAAGAAGGTCGCTATTCTCACAGAGAATGGCTTTGAAGAAGTTGAATTAACCAGCCCGATGAAAGCTTTACAGGAAGCCGGCGCAACAGTGGAGATCGTTTCGCCCCAAAATAAAAAAGTAAAAGCCTGGGATCATGATCACTGGTCAATCAGTCTGCCGGTTGATGTTCAACTCAAGGACGCGAATGTGGATGATTATGATGCCCTCTTTATTCCGGGCGGGGTAATGAGTCCCGATCAAATGCGAACCAATCCCGATTGTGTGGATTTTGCGCAACAATTTATGGAAGAACAGAAACCGGTTGCCGCCATTTGCCACGGTCCTCAATTGTTAATAGAAACCGGCATGCTCCGCGGAATGAATATGACTTCCTTTCCTTCCATCCGGACAGATCTTGAAAATGCCGGAGTTCACTGGGCCGATGTAGAAGTGGTAACTGATCGGGGACTTACAACCAGCCGCAGTCCGAATGATCTGAATGCTTTTAACAAAAGGATCATCGAAGAAATTGCTCAAAGTAATTTCGCAAGTTCCCCGGTATTGTAAAATACCGGAGAAAACGCCAGATGGCAGGGTTTGTAATTCGTTCCGTTTATATATAGCGCTGATTATCGTGAAAAAGAGCCACCACCGGGTGGTTTTTTTTATTGATATTTCAGAGAGAGACTAAAAAGGATCTTTTCTGAAAGGCTGTCGAATGGCTTATACACGGAATCCAGCAGCCAGTGTCTGCGAAAAGCGGCAATAGCCGTCATCGTGTCTTTGATGTTATATCCAATGATGCGCAAAGCCTGGTAATTATTGAATCCTGTCGGTACTATCACCGCGGTTGTATCCCCATACCAGTTCCCGAATCCATGATCGGCTAGTAATTTCCAGGGAAAACGCCAGTTGGGGTCCAATTTTCTGCCGGGGGCGATATCGCCATGGCCAATAAAATTTTCCTGTGGAATTTTATATTTTGTTTTTAGCGTATCGAGCAGGATCAGCAGGCTGTTTATCTGCGGGTCAGTAAAATATTCAAATCCGTTATTGTCCAACTCGATACCGATGCTGGAAGAATTAATATCGGTATTATTTCCCCATTTACTGATGCCGGCCTGCCAGGCACGCAGGTAGTCATTTAACATATGATGAACCGTTCCGTCCTTGCAGATCACATAGTGCGCGCTTACCTGCGATTGCGTTATAGTAAATGTGTGCAGGGTTTCAGGACAACCATTCTGGGCCGTATGATGAATGATCACAAAATTGGGTTTACGCAGATCAAAATTGACCGCGCCGATCCACGGGGAATCCTGCATGGAAAAATAATCAGCCGGTTCCTGCCGAATCAGTTCGCCAATGGCTTTGGTTTCCTTTTTATACACCCGGTTTGAGGACTTGTAAGCATTATGGCTGCATCCCACTATAATCAGGGAAAGAAAAATCAAACTTCTTTTTGTCATGTGCCCGTTTTTACAAAAATAGTTCTAAAGCCTAAAGCTTAAAGCTTAAAGCTTAAAACTAATGAGCAAATTTGCGAATTGAAATACAGACAATCACTTGTTATGTGTTTTCGGCTAGCTAAGAACGTATGACAGATGACCGTTAAGAGTCAAGTTTTAAGCTTTACGCTTTAGGCTTTGGGCTTTGAGCTTTGAAAGGCATATTCTTTGCATTACATCGTTAATACAATGAACATGGAAAAAAGACTATTTGGTGTTATACTGACTATCCTGGGCATTGTCGGCCTCATTCTGGCCGCTTATAATTTTATACAGGGGAATACAGGCAACAACCATAGCGTTAAGGCGACGGTCGTTTATGGCATTCTTGGATTATTATTCTTTTTTGCAGGAATCGGTTTGATCCGGAATACGCGGGATCTTACAAACCGGAATTAAATAATTTGTTATGGAGCAATCAACCAAACTGAATAGTTCCTGGGAGCAGGTAAAAGAAAAAATAAAAGAAACAAATCCGGATATCACGGATTCGGACCTTGTATTGAATCATGGTAATGAAGACGAATTATTTGAAACGCTTTCCAAAAAGTTGCACAAGAACAAACAGGAAGTAAAAGACTGGATAGAAAGTATTTCTTCAAACAAAACAATAGCGGGTTAATTATCAATTATTAATGATTAATTATTAATGAGTGTAAAGCAGTTTTGGCGTTAGGCGTTAGGCGTTAAGCTTTAGGCTTTTTTACATATTCCGCCTGTACTGTCCCCCGACTTCATATAATGCGTGAGTGATCTCGCCCAGGCTGCAATATTTTACAGTTTCCATAAGGCAGGTAAAAAGATTTCCGTTTTGTACAGCGGTTAATTTCAAGTTCTCCAGTGCGGAGGCAGATTTCTCCTGATTTATTTTTTTAAAATTATTGAGATTGCTGATCTGCCATTGTTTTTCCTCCGTCGTACTCCGGATGATTTCATTGGGTATAATGGTCTTTGACCCGCCTTCTTTAAGAAAAGTATTCACCCCCACGATGGGAAGTTCACCGCTGTGTTTGCGGCTTTCATAGATCATGCTTTCTTCCTGAATTTTATTCCGCTGGTACATTCTCTCCATCGCGCCGAGCACACCGCCTCTTTCCGTAAGCCGGTCAAATTCTTTCAGCACCGCTTCTTCGACCAGCTCCGTCAGTTCTTCAATGAGGAAAGATCCCTGGATAAAATTTTCTGTTTTCGCCGTACCCAATTCCCGGTTGATGATCAGCTGAATGGCCATGGCCCTTCGGACACTTTCTTCCGTGGGTGTCGTGATGGCTTCATCATAGGCGTTTGTATGAAGGGAATTGCAGTTATCATAAATCGCGTATAGTGCCTGCAGTGTGGTCCGGATATCATTGAAATCAATTTCCTGCGCGTGCAGGCTGCGCCCGCTGGTCTGTATATGATATTTCAGGATCTGGCTGCGTTTATTCGCCTTGTATTTATACCTCATTGCTTTAGCCCAGATACGCCGGGCCACCCTGCCGATCACACTGTATTCCGGATCCATCCCGTTGCTGAAAAAGAATGACAGATTGGGTGCAAATTCATCGATCAGCATACCGCGGCTCAGGTAATATTCAATATAAGTAAATCCATTGGCCAGGGTGAATGCAAGTTGCGTGATCGGGTTGGCACCGGCTTCCGCAATATGATATCCTGAGATAGAAACGCTGTAAAAATTTCTGACCTGGTTCTCATGAAAATATTCCTGCACATCCCCCATGAGCTTGAGCGCAAATTCAGTTGAAAAAATACAGGTGTTCTGCGCCTGATCCTCTTTCAGAATATCCGCCTGCACCGTTCCACGCACCTGCTGCAGCGCTTTTGATTTCAGTTCCTGATAAATTTCAGCCGGTAAAACTTCTTCTCCGCTGATGCCAAGTAATTTCAAACCCAGGCCATTATGCGTTTGCGGCAATCCGGCGGTTTCAGCATCCTGATATACGGGCATTTTTGCATGCGCGAATTTTTTCCGGAGCCTTTCGTTCACCTTGTCCCAGAGGTTATTTGCAGTAATATATTTTTCACATTCCTGGTCGATGGCTGCGTGCAGAAAAAAAGCAAGGATCATCGGAGCGGGACCGTTGATGGTCATGCTTACCGAGGTTTTCGGATCGCAGAGATCGAATCCGCTGTATAACTTTTTGGCGTCATCTACGGTGCAAACACTTACCCCGCTGTTCCCTACCTTTCCATAAATGTCCGGGCGGGGATCGGGATCTTCGCCATATAAAGTAACGGAATCAAAAGCCGTGCTGAGTCGTTTATAAACCTGCGAGGCCGAGAGATAATGAAACCGTTTATTCGTTCTTTCTGGCGAACCTTCTCCTGCAAACATTCTGGTCGGATCTTCCGCTTCACGTTTTAAGGGAAAGGATCCGGCGGTAAACGGAAAGGACCCGGGTACATTTTCCTGGGCCTGCCAGCGAAGAATATCTCCCCAGTCCTTGAATTTTGGCAACAGCACTTTCGGAATCCGCGTTCCCGACAAACTGGTTGTGTAGAGCGGTTGTTTTATTTCCTGGTTACGCACCCGGTAAATATATTCATCTGCCTGATAGGATCTTATTTTGTCCGGCCAGTATTTTATCAGTTTGCGGCTGACGGGTGTGAGCTGATTTTCGTAATCAGTTATCCGTCCCTCTAATTCATCCAGCAGTGCCTGATTTTTTGAGTCCTTCTTCAGTTCTTCCAAGGCGCCGGACAATTTATAAAGGACAGTTGCAATGGCACTCTGATCATTTACGAGTTGATTATACTCCTGAATGTTTTCGTGAATTTCGCTCAGGTAGCGGACCCGCGCGGAAGGAATAATGGATTTTTCCCACTGCCCTTTTATTTCCGGCAACCGGATTTCAGAAAGAAAAGACGTAGCTAAACGCTGATCCACCGTTGTCAACAGGCGCATAAATAAATCCTGTGTGCCGGCATCATTAAATAAAGAAGCGGTTGTTGCGACAACGGGAAGCTCTGTATCCCTGGCATTCCAGAGACCATGGTTGCGTTTATATTGTTTTCTTACTTCTATCAGGGCATCTGAAGCGCCGGGCTTGTCGGATTTATTAATGACGATGAGGTCGGCATAATCCAGCATATTGATCTTCTCCAGCTGACTGGCAGCACCATATTCGGGCGTCATCACATATACGGAAACATCACAAAAATTCAGAATCGACGCATCGCTCTGTCCGGTGCCCGCCGACTCCAGCAGGATCAGGTCGTACCCCGCTGTGCGACAAACATCCAATGCCTCGCGGACATAAGCACTCAACGCCACATCGGTTTCGCGGGTGGCGAGGGAACGCATATAGGCCCTGGGCGAATGAATGCTGTTCATCCGGATGCGGTCGCCGAGCAAGGCGCCGCCGGTTTTTTTCTTCGAGGGGTCCACGGAAATAACGGCAATTGTTTTTTCTGCAAACCCCTGTAAAAAACGCCGCAGGATTTCATCCGTAACACTGCTTTTCCCTGCGCCGCCGGTGCCGGTGATGCCAATGACGGGTGAGGGTTGGCGGTTGGCCGTTGACGGTTGGCGGTTGGCGGTTGGCAGTTGCTGGTTAGTAGCCGTTGCGTCTCCATTTTCAGCATGCGTGATTGCGCGTGCGATACGGCGGATCTCCTTGTATTCTCCCAGCGGAAGTTGTCCGTTCCAGTTTTTTTCAGCGGACCAGAAAATTCCCGAGTCCGTACTGATCGTTTTTTCTGTTTCATGAATGAGGTCCTCGATCATGCCTTCCAGACCGAGTGCGCGCCCATCATCCGGAGAATAAATCCGGCTGATCCCATGTTCCTGCAGCCATTTTATTTCTGTCGGAAGAATCGTTCCGCCGCCGCCACCAAAGATGCGGATATGTCCGCAGCCACTTTCATCGAGCAAATCTCTCAGGTATTTGAAGAATTCAAGGTGACCGCCCTGGTAAGAAGTCAGCGCGATGGCCTGAACGTCTTCTTCGATGGCAGCTTCTGCAATTTCATGCACGCTCCGGTTATGACCCAGATGGATGACTTCCACTCCTTTGGATTGGAGGATCCGGCGCATGATATTGATGGCAGCATCATGGCCGTCGAACAGGGAAGTAGCTGTAACGATTCGTAGCCTTTGTTTGGGATGATTCATAAACCAGTCTGACTCAACAAATTTAGCCTAAAAAACTAATGAGTGTTAGTTTTTGACAGAGGCAACTATAATTTGTAAATTCGTAAACATGGCAAAAGCAAAGAAGAACCGAGCAGATAAGTACGACAATAAAAAGAAGAAATGAAAAAGTTCAATTTGAAAATCTTTGTCATTGCTACGGTTGTAACCATACTATTAACCTTTGTGAGCTGGGCTGGATTAGAAGCGAATGGTATGCAAAATGGATCTCATACATTATGGGGGACAGTCGGGAGCCTATGGACTATACTTAGATTTCCAATTTTCACCTTCTTCTGGAAGTTCCTGTATGAAAAAGAAAATATTCTTTTGATGTCAACAGGAGTGTTTATAAACTGTGCTTTCTACGGTTTTATCGTTGAAAGAATTTTTTCTCTACGGAAGAAAAAATCAAAAATCCCACCAGTCTCAAGTGGTATATAGTTGCCTTGGCTAGATCGGATTGTCCACTTCAATCACGTACGTGCCGGCATATACATCGTGCAACGCCCTTCGCTGATAGTTAGAAAAAAAACAAATCGTATCTGCGATAAGTAAAATAATAACAATTCCATTTAACCATCTCAAAGAAGGATTTGCATATACAACCCGATTATTAAAAGCCGTATAGTCATTGATGGAATAAAAACTATTAGAAATATAAACGGTAAACGTAAGTGTCTGCTGGAGAATCTGCGGAATCAGGTAAAAACTGACCCTGCTTAATTCTTCCTTTAGCGTCACTTTTCCAAAAGAATGTCCGACCACCCGAAGCCGGGCAGCCATTTTACCTACGGTGGCTCCAAACCGGTATTCCATGAACGGCTTATATGCTATTGCGATCAAAGAAGTTAAAACAAATAAGTAGGGGATTTTCCACGTCATTACATTCAAAATAGTAATAGGAAGAGTAATAACCAGGATGATGATCCCATCCAGAAAAAATGCTCCGAAACGGCTCCAGAATGTTGCAAATTTTATTTCGGCTTCAGGGAAAAGGGGCTCTTCTTCTGTCAGGGTTTCATTCATGCTTTACGGTATTGTAGATACAAATTAACGTAATTCATTCTTAACCCGATCTGGTGAGCCGGGACTCCGGCAGGCGAAAAGCGACAGGCATTACCCATCCGGGTCAGCCTGTACAAATTAGTTTACATTAGCATGACCACAAAGCCGCCTATGCATATAGATTCCGAGGTTCACTTCTGGAAATACGAAAAAACGAACAGCAATATTGTAATCCGGAATAATAAATTCTTAAAGCAGGACCATCTGCCGGAACAACTGACGCAAAGCCTGCAAAGAAACGGAGTGGATGGCTGTATCGCCGTCGTTGCGGAAGATGCAGAAGTGGAAACGCGTTTTCTGTCGGAACTGGCTTTAACCCATTCTGAAATAAAGGGCGTTGTCGGATGGACGAATCTTTCTGACGGGCATGCCGCGGACACGATACAGGGTCTCAATCAATATTCCCCGATAAAGGGTTTTAAGATCGAAACGGCTAAGGGTATTGAACCACCACCAGACATCATGGAACTGCTGCATACTTTTCATTACAGCCTGGATCTGTCATTGGAAGCAGGCACAAATACGAACGCCCTGAACAAATGGATAACTACTTATCCTGATCAGCAATTTATTTTACAGAATTGCGGCAATCCGGATACAAAACAGGCGCCGTCTTCAGCCTGGGAAAATCAAATCCGCGAGCTGGCAAAAAATCAAAACCTTTCCTGCAAAATAGCTGGTTTGTTAACGGGTGGCAGCAATGCTAAATCCTGGAAGCCCGCAGATTTCTATCCTTTCCTGGAAATTCTTTTTGATTCATTTGGTTCAGAAAGGCTGATGTTCGCCAGCGACTGGCCATTCCTGCTTCTTGCCGGTATCTATGTGCAATGGAAAAGCCTGCTTGAAAAATTCACCGAAAAATTCATTCCGGAGGATCGCGATAAATTCTTCGGAGAAAATGCGGCCCGGATCTACCGGCTCTGAAAAATAATTAACTTGGACGGATGAAGACAAGACCGTTCCTCCTTGTAATACTTTTTATCAGCTCCTTTTCCCAAAAAACCACCGCCCAGACCTCTTCAATTATCGACCCCTGGATTATCGGTGCATCCGCACCGGATCCTTCAAATTATTATGGCGTTACGGTGGCCAACGGCATGATCGGTATTGTTTCTTCACCCCAACCCTTCCAGGTAAAAGACGTGGTGTTGGCCGGCGCATATGATCTCTACGGCCGGGGACGCGTGAGCAATTTTTTAAAGAGTTTTAACCTGCTCAATATGCGGTTCAGTGTGGACAGCACGGAAATTTCCGCAAAAAATATTTCGTCCATGAAACAAACGCTGAATATGCAGCGCGCGAGTTTCACCACTTCTTTCAATTATATGGATAAAGCGTCCATCACCTATACCTATTATGCACTTCGTCAGTTGCCCTTTACTGTTTTGATGGACATTACTATCCAGGCAAAAAAAGATATCCTGATCGAACCCGCCAGCGTGATGGAAGCGCCGGATGCACTGCGCGATGTGCAGAATTATTATAATGAAATCGACCGGCCGCATGTTGTGATCTCCCTGCTGACATCAACGGCGAAAAGTCCCACGGGCAAATTGCTGATGTGCGCCTCAAATACTTTTTTATTCAGTGAACCCCATGGTCAGGAGCCGCGCCTCATCCATGAAATGTGGGACAATAATATGCACCTGCTGAAATTCCGGCGTCGCATTAAAGCGGGAGAGACCTACCGCTTCTCCGTCGCAGGTTCTTCCATCACTTCTGCGCATGACGAAGATCCGCTGAATGAAGCCGAACGCCTGACCATTTTCGCCAAACTTCAGGGAACCGAACGCCTGATTGCCTTTCACGAAAAAGCATGGAACGATATCTGGAAAACGGATATTCAGATTTCAGGTGATGAGCAGTCGCAGCAGGACGTACACAGCATGCTCTATCATTTATATTCCTTTACCCGCGAAGGAACCTCTTTCAGTCTTTCACCCATGGGTTTGAGCGGACTCGGCTATAACGGGCATGTTTTCTGGGATGCCGACCTGTGGATGTTTCCCGCCCTCCTGGTCCTGCATCCGGAGATGGCAAAGTCGATGATCGAATACCGATATGAACGCCTCGATGCCGCGAGAAAAAATGCTTTCGCTCATGGTTACAAGGGGGCTATGTTCCCCTGGGAAAGTGCAGCCAGCGGGGTGGAAGAAACACCGGTCTGGGCCCTGAGCGGACCGTTTGAACACCATATTACGGCCTGTGTCGGGCTGGCTGCCTGGAATTATTACTGTGTTACGCAAGACAAGGACTGGCTTAGGGAGAAGGGATGGCCGATTCTTTCGGCGACGGCTGATTTCTGGGCCTCACGGGTAGAGAGAAACGGTCCCGGACAATTTGAGATCAGGAATGTCGTGGCGGCCGATGAATGGGCCGAAAATGTTGACAATAACGCGTTTACCAATGGCGCAGCAAAGGTTTTGCTTCAACATGCCACGGAAGCCGCCGGAATTCTTGGGATAAAGGCAGACCCGGACTGGATGCTGGTGTCAGAAAATATTCCTATCCTTCAATTTGATGGTGTGACGCGTGAACACGGGTCCTACCATGGAGAAGGCATTAAACAGGCGGACGTAAACCTGCTGGCTTATCCCTTAAAACTCATTACGGATCAGGCGCAGATAAAAAAGGACCTTGTTTATTACCAGTCCCGTGTTCCCAATAAAGGCACGCCGGCCATGACCCAGGCTGTTTTTGCATTGCTCTATGCACGTCTCGGCCAGGGCGATACGGCGTTCCGTTTTTTTAAGGATGCCTATGTACCGAATTTAAATCCACCATTCCGGGTTATTGCGGAAACCAAAGGAGGCACCAATCCGTATTTTGCTACAGGAGCCGGGGGCATTTTACAGGCGATGATCATGGGTTTCGGCGGATTGGATATAACATCCGCCGGTCTTGTGCAACTGCCCACCAAACTCCCTTCAGGCTGGAAAAAACTAACTATTACGAATGTTGGGCCCGGCAAGAAAAATTATACCGTTCAATAAAAAAATGTAATTTAGCCCCCACTGTGAAGAGAATTGCTGCCATACTTCTGTTGTGTTTACTCCTGTTTAACTGGGTCGGATATGAGGTCTATACCGCTATCCTGCAGGCTGATGCGGATAAGACGATGGTTGCAGATCTCGACCGGAATAACTATTCAGACGCCGACCTGATTTTAATAAAAGTTCCTGCGGTACATCTTTCTTCCTACGTCAATTCAAAAGAATTTGAGCGTGTTGACGGTCAAATAGAAATCGACGGCGTGCATTATAATTATGTAAAACGCCGGTTCAGCGAGGGTTCTCTTGAACTTCTTTGCATCCCGAATAACACGGCTACCCATATTCAGTCCGCCAAGGATGAATTTTTCAAACTGGTAAATGATCTGCAACATCCGGGTCAGTCAAAAAAGACGGACCAGCACAATACTTCTTTCAAAGGTTTCAACGCGGAATATTATGCTGATATGCAGACATACGCCATTCCCGACCTGACACCCGTCAGGCTGAAGGCAACGGATCATTATCTGCTCCGGGTTCCCTCTGTATATCTTACACGCGCCGGGCAACCTCCGGATTTGGCTTAAAGCGACACATCGCTTATTTTTTATTCCGCGTTACGCGGGGTAACATTCCATTTTCAACAAGTACATTTTAATGAAATATTCCTTAGTTGCTTTTGCGCTGGGCGCAATGGCCTTAATGAGTTGCAACCGCAAATCGGATTATGATGCGGTATTCAAAAACCCGTTACTGTATTGCAAGACCGTGTATCAGTTAAATACGGTGGTGATGGGCAATAATTTTAGTCCCATCGTGGCTTCCCGCAATTATACTTACGCCAATGTTGCGGCCTACCAGGTGATCGCCGGTGGCTACCCCGATCGGTACCAATCCCTGGCCGGTCAGTTGCGTGGACTTAAAAACGGGCCTGTTCCTGAAAAAGGCAAACCTGTTGATATCGAATTTGCCGCGTTGCTGGCTTTCTGCAAACTCGGAGAAGCGGTTACATTTCCGGCGGGGAGTATGAAAGATTATGTTGACAGTTTAAAGCAGCTGGCCAATGAACATGGTATGCCGGAGGAAATTTTTAATAATTCCGTTTCTTATGCCGACACGGTTTCTGCCGTCATCATGGCCTGGAGCAAGGGGGACCATTACCTGCAAACCCGTGGTGCGTCTGAATACAACGTGATGGATTCACCCGGAAGATGGGTTCCTACTCCTCCCGCTTATTCCGCTGCGGCGGAACCCCACTGGCGCGAAATAAGGCCGTTGGTATTGGACAGCTGCAATATGTTTCAGTTGGCTGCGCCATATGCTTTCAACATGTTCGACAAAAACAGCGATTACTACAGGCAGGTGATGGAATCGAAAAACGCGGTTGACAGCCTGACGGCTGAGCAGATTCATATTGCAGACTTCTGGGACGATAACCCTTTCAAATTAAATGTATCGGGCCACCTGATGTTTGGAACAAAAAAGTTTTCTCCTCCAGGCCACTGGATGAGCATAGCGGGCATTGCCGCCGAGAAAGCGCAGGCTGATTTTCCGACAACGGTAACCGCATTTACCATCACAGCCATTTCACTTTTTGACGCCTTTATTCAATGCTGGGATGTAAAATATACGTTCAATACGATAAGGCCGGAAACGGTGATCAACAAATATGTTGACCCGAACTGGCGGCCACACCTGCAAACGCCTCCGTTTCCGGAATATACCTGTGGACATTCCACCGGATCTGCCGCGGCTGCCGAGGCGCTCACCAGCATATTCGGAGATCATTTTAATTATACCGATACCACTGAACTCGAATTTGGCATTCACAACCGTTCCTTCACATCATTCCGTGAAGCAGCGATAGAAAATAACCGCGCCCGGTTTTACGGGGGCATTCATTTTCATCACTCCTGCCTGGTTTCAACTGAACTCGGAACCAAAGTAGGCGGACTGGTTGTACAAAGACTAAAAATGAAAAAAACAAAATCAATATAAATTTATCCCGATCATTAATCATTAAACCAAATCCAAATTTTACATCAAATTTTAATTAACTGCGAAATGAAAAAGAAAATCGTTTTCCATCTTTTAACTACCCTTGTCTTCTGCCTGTTGGTAACGCTGGCAAAGGCCCAGACCGTAGACGACGCCGTCATGATGGATAAAAAACAATGGTGTAACGGTCTTACCTATATGCATTCGAGCTGGAGAGAATATTGGGAAGGAACGACCAAGAGAGAAAATAAAAACCTGGGAACCGTAACCACCCAATCCCTGATGCTGATGAGTAATTATGGTATCAGCGACAAGGTGAATGTGCTGGTCACTGTTCCGTATGTATGGACCAATGCATCGGCAGGAACCTTACATGGCATGAAGGGATTTCAGGATATTGAGCTGGATGTTAAGTACGAATTTTATAAAACCAAAATTGGGAAAGGTAAATTATCGCTTATTGCTGTCGGCGGATTCAGTACGCCACTGACGGATTATGAAAATGATTTCCTGCCCATGTCCATCGGGTTGGGAAGCACCAACTTATCCGGCAGATTGACGGCAGATTTTCAACACGGAATTTTCTTCACAACACTTTCCAGTTCGTTTGTATGGAAGAGTGATGTTACGATCGACAGAACTTCATATTATACGGATCATATTATTTACTCTAATAAAGTGGACATGCCCAACCAGCTATACAGTAATCTGCTTATCGGTATCCGGAAATCCAACCTGACCGTTCAGGGGGTGATCATGAATATGTACACTTTCGGTGGATCTGATATCCGGAAGAATGATATGCCTTTTGCAGCCAATCAAATGAATATGACCACGCTCGGAGCGCATGTAAAATATTTTCTTCCGTTTGTTCCCAACCTGGAAGTGATCGGAGGTGCTGATTTTGTTGTTGATATTCCACAATTAAATATCGCCGGAAGAAACGTGGGTCAGTCCACGACCTATACCGCGGGACTCTATTATGTTCTCAGTTTAAATAAAAAATAAAAATTACTTAAATGAAAAATATATTTCTTTCTTTATCCGGTCTGGTTTGTTTGATGCTGATAGCATCCGGTTGTCAGAAAGATGTCAGCAACCGAACTGCGAATCTTCCGGCGCTTAATGCCAGCAACCCCGATTTAAATGCGGGCAACTGGAAAACCATATTATTATCGAGGCCCGACAGTTTTGCGGTTGCCGCACCTGTCGCAACCACTTCTCCGCTTTATATTGCGGACCTGTTTGAAATTAAAGCCCTGCAGAAAAGTCTTACCGGAGATCAGGCAAATACGATCAAATACTGGGCGGCCGGTGGCGTGTTGAGGTGGAATGAAATCCTGCGCGGCCTGGTTGCCAAGTACAACCTGCCTGCCGTTCAGAACCCGGATGGCAGTTATCCGATACCCAATGCGAATAACCCCCTGGCTTATCCACTGTTCCCGTTTACAAATCCACCCTATGCCGCCAGGGCATACGGTTATATTGCAGCGGCACAGTACGATGCATTGGTTGCCTGCTGGTTCTATAAGACAAAATATAACCGGGCAGCACCCTATATAGTAGACTCATCCGTTGCCGCCAAATTCATCAACAGAACGAATCTGCCTTCTTATCCTTCCGAAGCCGCTGTGCTGGCCGGTGTTACGGCGGAAATGATGAAACTTTTATTTCCTGGTGAAATTGGGAATATACAGAACAGAGCAGTAGAAGCCGAACAGGCATCCCTTATGAGTGGCGCCGCCACGCGGGCCGATATCACTGCCGGGGAAGCGCTGGGCAGGCAGGTTGCAGAACTTTTTATTGCCCGTGCGCGCGGCGATAATGCCGGAAAAGCCGTTGGCACGCCCACCGACTGGACGAATTTTGTAACGGTCACGAGCGGCCAGGGACTTACCCCCTGGAACAGTCTGGAAACTCCGCAACGTCCCCCTATGTTACCGCTGTTTTATAAAGTAAAACCCTTTTTGTTCGACTCGGCTACTGTTGTGAGTTTACGTCCGGGTCCGCCACCAGCCGTCGGATCGGATCAGATGAATAAAGACCTGGCAGAAGTAAAAAAATATATTGATAATCCAACCCGCCAAAATATCCATATTGTAGAATATTGGGCTGACGGGGTCGGAACCTATACGCCACCCGGACATTGGAATGCCATCGCCGCGGAAGACTTTGCAAAACAGAATTATAGCGAAGTGCGCTGGGCAAGGAATATGGCTTTACTGGACATGACGATGATGGACGCAGCCATTGTTTGCTGGGATGTTAAATATCACTATTTCAACCCAAGGCCTACCCAACTGGATGCATCGATCAAAACCCTAACGGGCATACCCAATTTCCCGGCCTATATATCCGGGCATTCCACATTCAGCGGAGCTGCCGCTTCCATATTGGGCTATCTGTTGCCGGATAATGCGGCCAAATACAGCGCCATGGCCCAGGAAGCCGGATTATCGCGTCTGGTGGGTGGAATACATTTCAGAACAGATTGTGAGGTCGGCCTCACCGTTGGTAATAATGTTGGCAACCATGCTATTCTGCGCGCGCAGAATGACGGGGCCAATTAACTTTTTCTTGGTTTTAAGCAATTAAGACCCTTCGATTCTTCGCGGGGTCTTTCTTCATGTTAATTACCAACTGGGGCTATTGTAAATAAAAGAATTGCACTATTTTTTAAAAAATATAAGACAATATTTTAACTCTTAAGCTGGAATGAGGACATTAATTAATAGTCAAAAAATTCATTACACGCTGCGGATCGCTTCCGCTATGTGTTTTATTGGTCATGGTGCCTTTGGCATCATTACCAAACCCATCTGGTGTAATTATTTTGCCCTATTCGGAATCAGCAAAATAACTGCTTTTCATATCATGCCCGTGCTGGGTTCCGTGGATATCCTGATGGGTCTGCTTCTGCTGATCAAACCCTTCCGGGCGGTTGCCGCCTGGCTGGTGGTCTGGGGAATTATTACGGCTTTATGCCGCCCCCTGTCTGGCGAGCCTTTTGCGGAATTTATCGAAAGGGCCGGAAATTATGGCGTACCGCTTTGTCTTTTGATCCTGGCCGGGGGCATTCGATTCAATTGGCCCTGGCTATTTTCCGCCATCAATCCGAACGAAGCCGTGGACGAAAAATCGCTGTCAAGAGTAAAAATAATACTTCGTATTACTGTATTCCTTTTGCTGACCGGGCATGGCTGGTTAAACCTGATTCAAAAACCGGGTCTGATCAATCAATATACGGCGTTGGGATTTTCCAATCCGGTAAACGTGTCGCTTCTCGCCGGAATATTCGAGATCATGGCGGCCATTGCGGTTTTGGTACGGCCGGCGAGATCCCTGATCATTATTTTTCTGGTCTGGAAAATGGGCACAGAATTATTTTATCCTCATTTTGAAATCTTTGAATGGGTTGAACGCGGCGGAAGTTATGGTGCGCTGCTCGCGCTTTGGTTCTGTCTGGAGCCGATACGCAGCGAGCGGAATGGTCTGGCGAACAGTCGGTTGGCCGTTGGCGGTTGAAGGTTGGCGGTTGCCGGTTGGCGGTTGAAATCTCGTATTCACTAGTCATAATCAATATAATCCCTGCGATTCTTCGCGGGGATTTCCTTTTTAAGCCTAAAGCCGTTTTAAGCCTAAAGCTCAAAGCTGAAAGCCTAAAACCGTTTTAAGCCTAAAGCTCAAAGCTGAAAGCCTAAAACCATTTTAAGCCTAAAGCTCAAAGCTGAAAGCCTAAAACCATTTTAAGCCTAAAGCTCAAAGCTGAAAGCCTAAAACCGTTTAATAAAAAGAAAAAGATATTTCATAATATTTCAGAATTCATACAGGAATAGTTTCTAGCATTTATTTGGATATGTATTTCCGGTTTTAATTTTCAAATTCCCGAATTCACAAATTTGTTTTGGGCTTTGAGCTTTAGGCTTTAGGCTTAGAAAACGTATCTTTAAAATCAAATTTACCCCTCTGATGAAGTCCCTCTGCTTCCTGCTGTTGCTGCTATTTACTATTTGTGTTCGGGCCCAATTCCTGCAACCCGCCACACCAGATAAAATTTACGGCGATCTTTTTATCGATGTCCAGATGCAAAAAGTATTTCCGGATCAAAAGACCTTTGTTGACTGCATCCCAAAAAGAAAACCGGCCGACATTCTGTACGACTATGGAATTCAGAAAGGGCCCAATTTCAATCTGAAGAAATTTGTGGAGGATAATTTTGAAATCCCGCAACCCGTTACAGCCAACTACAAATCGGATACGACAGAAGATGTGGTTACCCATATTAAAAAATTATGGGCGGTTCTGAAAAGGAATCCCGATAAGGAAATAGAAGGAAGTTCGCTGCTCGCCTTGCCCAATCCATATATTGTTCCGGGCGGAAGATTCCGGGAGGTATATTACTGGGATTCCTATTTCACCATGCTGGGTCTGAAAGAAAGTGGTGAATTAAAAACCATCCGGGACATGGTCGGCAATTTTGCTTACCTGATCGAGACATACGGACATATCCCCAATGGAAACAGGACCTATTACCTGGGGCGATCACAACCACCGTTCTTTTCCTGCATGGTAGAACTGCTGGCCGGTATTCAGGGTGATAGTATTTATCAGCGTTTCCTTCCCGCTATGGAAAGAGAATATGATTTCTGGATGGATGGTGCGGATAAACTCAAAGCCGGCGATGTTTACCGCCGGGTCGTCCGAATGAAAAACGGAGACCTGCTCAATCGCTATTGGGACGACAGCATGGTGCCCCGACAGGAGGGCTGGCGCGAGGATTACACAACCGCGGAGAAATCCGGAAGGAATAAAATAGATATGTATAAACACCTGCGTGCCGGCGCCGAAAGTGGTATTGACTTTAGTAGCAGGTGGTTTATGGATGATAAAACAATTACTTCCATTCAGACGACGGACATATTACCGGTTGACCTGAATAGTCTGATGTATCATATGGAATGGACGATTGCCAAAGCAAAATTGATCAACGGAGATGAAGCGGGTGCGCAATTATTCCGGGAAAAAGCAAAACAAAGAAGTGTGCTGATAGATAAATACTTCTGGAACAAAAAAATGTCTTTCTTCACCGACTATCAGTATATAACGCAAACCCAACTGAACAATATCACACCCGCGGGTCTGTATCCATTTTGCTTTATTAATGAACATCCTGATTATTTAAGCTTTCTTGGCAAAAAAGTCGCCGGTGTTTTAGAAACCAGGCTCCTGAAAGACGGTGGGTTTGTAACCACAGAATATAATACCGGCGAGCAATGGGACGCCCCCAATGGCTGGGCTCCTTTGGAATGGATGATGATCTGGGGACTGGACCGGTGCGGCCAAAAAAATCTTGCCTCACTGGCCGCCAGGAGATGGATAAAATTAAATATCCGTGTATATAAACATACGGGCAAACTAATGGAGAAATATAATGTTACAGATGTTAATAAGGAGGCGGGTGGGGGAGAATACGGGGGACAGGATGGATTCGGATGGACGAATGGCGTATTATTGAAGCTGATCAGCATATATGGAACTCAGTAAGCTGAAAGCCCAAAGCCCTTCGCCCGCCGAAGCTTTAGCGAAGGCGGGTAAAGCCGAAAACTTTTTAATTAGTGATGGTTACCATAAATAAATAATTTTCGTTACCCATTGACCATTGCATTATGACCGACGAATATTTCATGTTGCAGGCGTTGAAGGAAGCAAAAAAAGCATTTGATGAGGGAGAAGTGCCGATAGGCGCCGTCATCACCATAAAAGAAAAAATTATCTCCCGCGGACATAATCAGGTTGAACGCCTAAATGATCCCACGGCCCATGCGGAAATCATTGCTCTTACTTCCGCATTCAATTTTCTCGGATCAAAATATTTACCGGAAGCGACTATTTATATTACCATTGAACCCTGCCTGATGTGCAGCGGTGCGCTGTTCTGGAGTAAAATCCAGAAAGTGGTTTATGGAGCGGCTGACATTAAAAATGGATATAAAAAATATGTTGAGCCCTGTCCTGCGCTTGAAGAAATCGGTATCGCCCCCCGGCCATTTCATCCGAAAACCATCGTTTCAGAAGGCGTGCTTGCTGATGAATGCGCAAGCCTGATGAAGGAGTTTTTTAAAGCGAGAAGATAAAGTACAAGTGTGAGAGTATGGGAGTATGGGCAAGTGTGAGAGTATGGGAATATGGGAGTATGGGAGTATTTCTCTGACTTTAGCAAATCGAAAATCAGAATTGTAATTTTATAACACTCCGATATTCCCATACTCCCATACTCCCATACTTTCTTAAAGCTTCCTGATCTTCACGTTTTTAATCCAAATCCCGCCCCCATGATTTTGCAAATCGATCAGACCGGTTTTGGAGATTCCGTAGTCCGGATAATCTTTCCATTTCCCGTCCGCTTTCAGCTTATCCCATTCCGGTGTCCAGGCATAAAAATCCGCGACGATTTTTCCGTTTAGCCAATGCGTAGTATGAGATCCCTCCACAACGAGCAGCGTATGATTATACTCACCGGCAGGTTTTGACATCGGTGCAGAGGGCGGATGCATCGCGTAATCGGCTCCGGATTTCTGCCAGTTTTCCAGTTTTCCGTTATACCCCAGGTCGTCGATCATCTGGTATTCGGGCCCGGTTTCGTATGCCTCTTTCCGGGTTTCCAGTACATGATAAAGGAGCCCGCTGTTCGAACCTTTTTCTATCTTCCAGTCAACCTGGATCTCAAAACTGTTATATGAATTTTTTGTTACCAGATCGGCTCTTTGGGTAGCCCCTTCAGCATCCGATTTACAATGCAGTTGCCCATCCACCACTTCCCAGCTATTATCGGGTAAATTTTTATACGTTCTCCATCCGGCAGTTGATTTTCCGTCGAATAATAAAACCCATCCCTGGTTTTTTTCTTTTTCTGTAAGCTGGTTATCGGGTGTTTGAAAAGTGGCAAGTAGCGGGAGAAAGCAAAGAAAAAGGAGTTTATGCACGTTTGCTTTTTTCAAAAATAACTATTTCACGGCATTAGTTTTGAGTAATCAACCTTTGATCAGTAATTTTGTTATCCTTCAACTGGCAGTATTCCATTCATTAAAAAATAAAAATTATGTCATTCACTTTACCTGCACTTCCTTATGCGCCGGCAGCCCTTGAACCTCATATCGACGCCATGACGATGCAGATACATCACGACAAGCACCATCAGGCGTATGTTGATAATCTGAATAAAGCAGTGGCCGGTACACCGAACGAAAAAAAAACGCTTGAGGAACTGGTCAGTATCGCAGGGACCCTGCCTCCGGCCGTCCGTAATAACGGTGGGGGTCATTGGAATCATAGTTTCTTCTGGGAGATCCTCGCGCCAAATGCGGGTGGAAAACCCACCGGAAAACTGGCCGAATCCATAGATGCGGATTTCGGCTCATTTGATGCCTTTAAAGAAAAGTTCGCGGCCGCTGGGACCGGTCGTTTTGGAAGCGGCTGGGCATGGCTGGTGGAACAGGACGGCAAACTTTTGGTTTCCTCCACTCCGAATCAGGATAATCCTTTAATGGATGTTGCCGAAGTGAAAGGCACGCCAATCCTGGGTGTAGATGTTTGGGAACATGCCTATTATTTAAAATATCAGAACCGTCGCCCGGAATACCTGGCGGCTTTCTGGAATGTCGTGAATTGGAAAGAAGTAAATAAAAGATACGAAGCCTCTCTTTAATATTGCCTGACCGTTTTGATTTAACTTCAGATCCCGTCCGGGCTCATCCGGTACGGGATCTTCTTATTAAAATAAACATATGAATATCATATCAACCCGGTTGGTACTCTGCGCCGTCATTTTCCTGAGCGCCTGTTCTTCCCATCAAAAAAAAATATTGGTTTACGCAAATAGTAGTATTCAGGTTGATGAGTCACAGAAAAATATTACCGTTACAGACGGAACCACGCAGGTTGAAAAAGAACTTAGTTTTAACGGCTCTGATCCGGTGGTTCTGAACATCACCGGCCCCAATGGACATTATACACTGGAAGCCAATGAGGACGGGCTCTGGCTGGCCAACCTGAAAACAGATACGGTTGTTGGCAGTCTCCAGCATATCGGTACGTCCAGGCAGACAAGGGTAACCCAGGAACAATTAAAATTACAACTGGACAGTCTCAATAAACTGGTAAGGGGAGAAAATATTTCCGCGTCCTCAAAAAACTATTTTGTCCTTCCGGGGAAAATCGTAAAAATTTCCAAATTCACCGATGCAAAAATCTTTGGTCCCTTCTCGCCCGTACCATCCGCCTTTGACGCCGGATCGGTTCCCGAAATTTATAAATTTTATAATCTCTCCGAAGAAAACGAAATCATCAGCAAACTAACGGAGATGAGTAAGTACAAATATGAGAAGGGGGATGAGAAATAATTATTTAACCGGGTCATGGCCGTGTCGGCCCCAGGGATGACAACTGGAAATCCGGCGGATGGCCATCCAGCCTCCTGTAAACAATCCGTATTTCTGTAATGCTTCGATGGAATAAACCGAACAACTGGGTGTAAACCGGCACCGGGGACCGAGCCAGGGGGAAATAACCAATTGATAGATCCGGATCAGGAAGATCAGCGGATAACTAACTATTTGAAGAATGATCTTCATTGAAAACCTTTATCAGTTTGTCAAGAACATGTTTTAACCGCACAGCAATTTCTTCGTAAGGGGCAATCTCTTTACCGGTATAAATAAAAAACAAATGAACCCTGTTTCCGTTGTTCAAAACGCTGGTTTCCAACTCCTTTTTTTGAAGACGGTACGCCTCCCGGCACAGCCGTTTAATCCGGTTTCTGTCAACCGCCCTGGGAAAATTTTTTGAACTGACGGTAAATCCGGCTTTGATTTCGCCCATACCTGGTTCTGCCCTGTACATCAGACGAAAAGGGAACAGTGATAATTTTTTCCCCTTTTCAAAAAGGGCATCAATTTGTTTCCGGCTCTTTAGCCGTTCGGATTTGCCCAGCGAATATGGTTTTTTTGCGGTCATTCGGCGGATCAAAAATAACGAGCCCCGGATGGCCGGGGCGGAACATTTTGGTATATTGAAAACTGTAATTCGGTTGACTGTTGGCGGTTGACTGTTGGCGGTTGACCGTTGGCGGTTGACCGTTGGCGGTTGACCGTTGGCGGTTGACAGATTTTGAATTTATATTCGTCTTCACACTCCCATACTCCCATACTCCCATACTTTCCTTACTTTCCCCCCGATTCGTCAGAAACCGAAAGCTTTGCCCGGCCTTTGGCGCGACGGCTGGCCAGCACTTTACGTCCGTTGGCAGTCTGCATGCGTTTACGAAATCCATGAACTGTTTTGCGGCGGCGGGTGTGTGGCTGGAAAGTGCGTTTCATTGTATTTATTTTACTCTTAGTCTCTGATAATCAGTTGGTCCCTTTCTTATATCCCGTTTTAGCCGGGACCTTTATTGAAAGGGAGGGCAAAGCTAAATAATTCCGGGCTGACTGCCAACAATTCGCCGGTTTTATCAGTAACTAACTGAAAAATACCCCTGTGTTATGGTTGCCGTAGTTGCGTCCATCAGCGAACTGGCAATAAAACTAAAAGTCCCCTTGATCCGTTTCGCGGTCACATCATTGGAAATAATGGTCAGGGTTCCGTTCGACTGGGATATCAGGGCCTCCGTAGAGCTCGGCGTATAAGCTCCTATATACATACCTGTCGCAAAATCAAGATTATAAGTGCCGGGTGTTATGCCGGTCGGCATGATCAGGGCCAGGTCCCTGGTTCCGTCTGAGGTAATACCGGCTATAAAAAGCTGTCCGTTCTGAGAGGTAGGCTCAATCACGGCCGAAGTAAACTTAATCCCGTCAACTAAGGCTGTCAGGGTATCTCCGCTATTTGACGGTGGTATGACAACGCCGCCCGTTCCCCCGGTATAGGGAATATTAAAAAAAATGCCCTTGGTTATCGTTTTGCTGATATTGTCGCTGGGATTTGTCAGCGTGAATTGAAAACTCCCGCTCATCATTTTGCTGATCGTGTCAATGCTGGATATGGTAATCGTTCCGCCGGCCGTACCTACATTGCTGAGATAAATATTTCCGGAGGGGTCAAAAATATTCCCGTAAGCCGCTATCGGAACAGACTGGGCATTCAGGGTATACGTGCCCGTTTTGAACTCGGGCACCGACATATCAATCTCCGCGCCCGTCTTACTAAGGCCAAGAATGGATATCTGACCATTACTGGCATCGATCAATTGAAGGCTGTCAGCATTCCATTGTATTCCATCAACGGTAGCATAAAAATCAGAGCTGACGGGGCCGTTCCCGCCATTCTCGTTACTCACCTCCTTGGTACAGGAGACGAAAGAAAATAACAAAGCCGCCAGGATGTACAACGGCGAACGCAATTTCATAAGCAGGTTTAGAGGTTTCATATAAATAATCTTTACAAAAATACTCTTTCCGATCTGATCCCTTCCCGATAAAAATAGCCGGCATGCCGGTCAAAATCCAGGGTATCGTCTGTCGTATAAAAAGCCAGCCTGGCCTGTTTACTGCAACGGCTTTCAATTTCCGGGTGATTTTTTAAATATTTCACCAGGCTTTCTCCCACGATATCTCCCTGTGCAACCAATTGAATGGTCCCTGGAAAATATTTCCTGAGTTTATTCATCAGTAACGGATAATGTGTGCAGGCTAGCAACACCGTATCGATATCCGGAGATTGTGATAAAAGTTCGTCCGCATATTTCTTTACAAAAAAATCCGCACCGGGACCTTCATGTTCGTTGTTCTCAATCAGTGGAACCCAAAGGGGACATGCCTGTTGAAATACCTGTATATCGGGGAAGAATTTTTTTATCTCCAGTACATACGACTCTGAATTCACGGTTCCGCTCGTCGCGAGTATGCCTACCTTTCCCGTTTTTGACAAAAGACCTGCGATTTCCGTGGTTGGCCGGATCACACCCAACACCCGGCTTGCCGTGCCGGATTCGACCAGGTCCTGTTGCTGAATAGTGCGCAGCGCTTTTGCGGAAGATGTATTACAGGCGAGGATTACCAGCGGACAGCCTCTGGAAAAAAACCATTGCACACATTCTCTGGTATACTGGTAAACGGTTTCAAAAGAACGGTTGCCGTAGGGTGTACGCGCATTGTCTCCCAGATAAATAAAATCGTAAGCCGGCAGTTTTTCTACAATGGACTTCAGCACGGTGAGTCCGCCATAACCTGAATCAAAAACACCAATCGGCTGGGAAGGGGGCATACACTAAATTAATCAACAAAAACTAAAAAGGCCATCCCGTCTCGATTAAACCGAGCGGAATGGCCTTTTTGTAGTTTTTTAAACAAATTATTTCAATCCCAGTTTTTTCTTTACCAGGGGAAGCAAATCGTCCGCAGGTGGTGAAACGAGCAATGCATCTTTCAGAAATACATAAGTATATCCGTTTTCTTTGGCGATGGTCTGCACGATATCGGCGGCTTTCTTTTGAATCGGCGCCATCAGGTCCTGCTGCTTTTGCTGATAAAGCTGGCCAGCCTGTTGCTGATAACCCTGTAATTTCAAATAGAGTTCTCCTAATTGTTTTCTTTTGATTTCAATTTGAGCCCTGGTATATTTTGCAGTGTCTTTCGAAGAGAGCAGGCTGTCCTTTTCGTTGAATTCGCGTTTCATATCTTCAAAATTCTGATTCAGTGCAGACTGGTAGTCCACCATAGAGGAATCAGCTTTTTTATATTCAGGCATCCCAGTAATCATTTCGCTGAGGCTGATATAACCGAATTTTGTCTGCGCCTGCAACTTATTCCCGGCGAGGGTTAGGGTGGTTGCTACTAATACAATGGCAACAATTTTTTTCATAATTGCTTTCTGTTTTCTTTGTTTTGTTAATAGTTGATTAATAATTTTTTCTACTTTACCCCGAGTTCTTTCAGAACGTCATCACTCTTATCCAGCTTAGGGTCGGCAAAGATAACAGTAATTCCTTCACTTTTATCTAAAATAAAGTCATACATACGGGTGACCGCGATTTTCTGTATCGCGTTATAAACCTTGTCCTGCACAGGTTTGATCAGATCCTGGCGTTTTTTGAATAAATCTCCTTCAAAACCAAAGCGTTTGCGTTGCAGGTCCCGTACTTCCTTCTCATGATTAAAGAGCTCATCTTCTCTTTTCCTCTTCAAATCATCACTCAGCATCACTTCTTCCCCTTCAAAATCCTTATACATTTTATCGAGAACGGCTTGTTTATCATCAATTTCTTTTTGCCATTGTGCGCTGATCTGATCGAGTTGCTTCTGAGCCATTTTGTAGTCAGGCATTTTATCGAGTATGTATTTTGAATCCACGACAGCGTACCGCTGGGCGCAGACCGTTGCGCAAATGCTGAAAATCAATGAAAGGACCAGTACAAATTGTTTCATATCAAGGAATTTTAAATCGGGTTATTCTGGCTCAACACCCAGCATAAAGGTAAAGCGGGTCGCATTACTAAGTGAACCATTCTGAATCCTGTCTAACCCGATCGCATAGTCGAACCCCAGCAATCCAAACATCGGCAGGAAGAAACGCAGACCAACACCCACATCCCGTCGCAGGCGGAACGGATTATAATCCTGGTAATCGTACCAACCATTGGCGGCTTCAAAAAATGTTTCCCCGTAAATCGTACTGCTCGGGTTGGTAACAAAGGGATATCGCAATTCCAGCGTATACTTATTAAACATGGTAAAGAACTGTGTCGCGGTCTGTTGTTCCGGGTTGATTCGGGGATCGGAATTCTGATACACCGGATACCCTCTTTGCGAAATGATATCATAACCCAGGAGTCCAAAGTTATTGGTCAGGCCCGCATCTCCCAACTGGAATCTTTCAAATGGAGAAAAATTCAATTCATTATTATACCTGCCCATAAAACCATATTTCACGGAAGCTTTCAACACAAATTGCCGGCTTTTATCGGCTCCCATGGGCTTGCCAATGGGAATATACCATTCGCTTGTCAGTCGGAATTTTGTGTATTCCGGCAACGTGAACTGTTCCTGCGTGGTATTGTAATTCGATTTAAATAAAGAGTAAGGTGGTGTAAACTGCACGCTGAGCTGGAAATTCGAGCCACTCCGGGGATAGATCGGCTGATCCACGGAATAACGTCCCAACCCTACTTTGAAGCTCAGGTTATTGGAATACCCGTTCCGGAAATCAGGGGAGAACAGGGAATAATTCGTCAGGTCGTACAGGGTATAGTTCAGTGAATAGGTCAGGGTGAAATAATCATCCGGCCATTTCAACTGTTTGCCCAAAGCAATAACGACCCCGAAATTTTTTAGCGAATTCGTATCGCTGTACGCGTATTTCGCCGTGGTATAATTATACCCTCCCGTACGGAACGCGCTGCGGTAAAGGCTTACCGTAAGTGAATTTCTTTTTTTGCCTCCCAGCCAGGGTTCGGTAAAAGACAGGTTATAGGACTGATAGGCTTTACCATTGGCCTGCACTCGAAGGCTGAGTTTCTGTCCATCGCCCGTGGGTAAAGGATCCCAGGCGGATTTCTTCCAGATATTATTTATAGAAAAATTATTAAAAGATATGCCTACTGTTCCGGTAATACCGATACCTCCGCCCCAGCCCGCAGAAAGTTCGAGCTGATCTGATGATTTTTCCTCGACAGACCAGTTGATGTCTACCGTTCCGTCTTCCTGGTTGGGAACGATATTGGGTGTCACTTTTTCCTGGTTGAAATAACCCAGGTTTACAATTTCACGCGTGGAACGGATGATGTCGGTACGGCTGAATTTTTCTCCCGGTATCGTACGCAGTTCGCGGCGGATTACGTATTCCTTTGTTTTTTCATTTCCGGCGATCGTTACATTTTTTATGGTCGCCTGCGGACCTTCCGTCATCCGGATTTCAAAATCGATGGTGTCATTGTATACGGCTGATTCTACCGGATCAATTCTGAAAAATAAATACCCGTCATCCAGATAAAGATCACTCACGCCGCCGCCTTCCTGGGAAACCTGTTTGCCCAGTTTTTTATTGAGGATGTCCTGATTATAAATATCGCCCTTTCTGATGCCTAACACAAGGGAAAGCAGGGAATCGGGATATTTTGTATTTCCTTTCCAGGTTATATTTCCGAAATAATATTTTTTCCCTTCATCTACTTTGATGGCAATATTCAATTGTTTTTTACTGTTGTAAATAAGAGTGTCTGAAACGATGACCGCATCGCGGTAACCCTGGGAGTTATAGTAATCGAGGATTTTTTCCTTATCCTCAGCATATTTTTTTGCATTGAATTTGGCTGAACTGAAAAGTTTGAAACGGAAATAGGGATCCAGTACTTCCTTGGTCCTTGTATAGGAAAGAAATCCCCAGCTGTTTATATATTCCTGGAAACTCATGGGTTTGACTACTCCGTATGAAGAGGAATCCTTGGCTGGATAGAGGGTCAGCTTGGTTACTTCCTTCGTATCGTTCAGCTGTTTCTTTACCCGGGTAGATGAAATGGCATTCGTTCCATAGATTGTTATCTGGTTAATTCTGACCTTGCTACCCTTGTCAATATCAAATGTTAAGGATTCGGAATTGGGCGTTTTGGGATCGCGGACCTCGGTTATCTTTACCTGTACGCCCTGATATCCTTTATCTGCATAGTATTTCTTTATATTTTCATCCGCCGTCTGCTTCATATTCTCGGTGATCACACGACCCTTGATCAATCCCGTCTTTATTTTTAACTCATCGGATTCTGATTTACTGGCGCCTTCAAAAATGAAATTTGTAAGACGCGGCCTTTCCGTCACATTAATTTCCACGTACAATTCGTTACCGCTGATCCTGGTGAAATAAATGGCAATATTTGAAAACAGATTCTGGTTCCACAATTTCAAAATGGCCTTGCTGAAATTATCACCTCCGGGGATGATGATTTTATCTCCGATGCTGAGTCCGGAAACAGAAATTAAAAGAGATTCGTCGAGAAATTTGCTGCCAGTTATTTTCAGTCCCGCAAGGGTATATTCTTTCGGAGTTTTTGAATTTTGCAGGGCCAGTAATTCAGGATCAACAGATACCGGATGAGTAGTGTCAGTAACCTGTCCCTCAGCAACCGTAATCTTCAATAAGCAGAAAGTAAGCAAAAAAACACCAGTCAATAAACATCGTAGCATCCGGGTGGGTTTTTTAGAGCGGCAAATTAAGTGGATTAATTAAAAGTGTTTGTTAAAATACACGCTGCATCAGCGATGCAGCAGATTTATTCTCAGGCATTTCTGTAAGTTCCGGGGTCCTCAGCCCAGTTGTTCGCTGGTTTTACCAAAACGCCTTTCCCGTGCCTGAAAGTCAAGGACGGCTTCGTAGAGATTTTCTTTCCGGAAATCGGGCCAGAGCACAGGGGTAAAGTACAATTCAGCATATGCGAGTTGATATAAAAGAAAATTACTGATCCGGTGTTCCCCGCTGGTCCTGATCATCAGTTCCGGATCGGGAAAATTCCGTGTACAGAGATATTTTTGAAAACAATCCTGGTCAATCGTATCAGGATCCAGTTTACCTGCTTTTACGTCCATTCCAAGCAGCCTGGCAGCCTCCCCCATTTCCCAACGGCTGCTGTAACTCAACGCCATGATGAGGTTCAGACCGGTATTGGAAGCCGTTTCCCTGATCGCCTCGTTTAGCACTGTTATCGTTTTTTCCGGTAGCATTTCGGTATTCCCGATAACATGTAACCGGATATTATTTTTATTCAGGGTGGGCACTTCCTTGCGGATTGTGTCCACCAGTAATTCCATCAGGCCGCTGACTTCCTGCTGGGGTCTGTCCCAGTTCTCCGTAGAAAAGGCATAAAGTGTTAAGTAACCCACACCAAGCTCTGCACAGGCTTCAACCACATTCCTGACGCTTTCCACGCCATGATAATGGCCGAACAGCCTGTCCTGCCCCTGCCCCTTTGCCCATCTCCCATTCCCATCCATGATGATGGCAATATGCTGAGGTAATCGTGCCGGGTTAATACTGATTTTCAAAGACTCCATGCCCGTTTTTGAAGGGGACGAAGGTATATAAAAAACCCAAGGTGCATGCCTTTTTAACGCCTAACGCCTAACGCCTAACGCGTAACGCGTAACGCTCAACGATACGCGGCCCACGATACACGATATACAATACTAAGAGTGTTAAGTCTTAAGCGTTAGGCGTTAAGCGTTAAGCTTATTTGGCGGTCGGGCAACGATAGGAACTGATGTTGAATGAAAACATGATCTCGGCAAACAGGTAGCCGTCATTCTGATTTGAATATCCGCGCTGACGCCCCTGGATACCGATGGAAGGCGTTCCGGTTTCATAGGACCGGTCCTGCAGGAGGGCGGCTACGGAAGGGCCCCCGTCGGGAAGAGTCGGAAAATTATTGATACCTGCATAGGTTTTACTCACATCATCGAGATAATCCGTTGTCGTAAAACGATATACGACTTCAATGCCGATATTCATTCTGGGGTTCAGGTTGTATTTATAACCCACCCCCAGGGGTATATATGCTGCGATATTATTATATGGTTTACGGTCGGGATAAGCGGACGAACCCTGGCCTTCTGTCCCCAGTTCGCGTAGATAAACTTTCTGCCCCTGCAGATAAGCATAGGGATCAAAACTGAACATACCGATTCCAAACGTCAGATAGGGTGTGGAGCGGTGGTCCCCGTCTCCCGGGATAAACCGCAGGAAATTAAAATCACCCTGAATGCCCAGTTCCCAGACATTGGTATTAAAACTGAGGTTTCTTCTCAGGTCGAAGGCATTCTGGGTATTATAAATGTCCGAATAGCCCAATTGCGCATAATGACCCGCAATCCGCACAGCGATATAGTCGGTGATTTGTTTTCTGAAATATAACCCCAGCACCGGTTTGGGGGTATTGAAATGATAATCCGGATTCAGGTCACCAAAATATTGGGAGGCACCGGCTGTAATGCCGAATTCTCCCTGATAGACATAACTATTTTCTGTTTGTGCGCCGGCACGTAAAATAAAAAATAAAAATGCCGCTCCGGCTAAAAAAAACTGCTTCATACCCGCAAAATAATTGATATTCTTTACCCGTCCGGGAATTATCTCCTGCCTAACGAAACAAACCCTTTTTTCTTATATGCAAAATGTTAATTCCGTCGGTCCAGTCCCCAGGACAATTTATTCCTGAGCGTCTGCAAAAAATTATTTTCGTTTAACCTTACCAGGGAGACGTTAAATTTTTCGCGGCGCACGGCCAGCTGAACATTTTTATCAACAATTTCCTTCCTTGAATCGAGCGCACACAAAAAATTCTCCGCCCGGCCCTCTACTTCAAAAGAGATGATATTATCATCGGGAACAATGATGGGCCTTACGTTCAGATTATGCGGCGCCACCGGGTTGATTACGAAACTACCCGACTCCGGAAATACGACCGGTCCCCCACAACTCAGTGAATAGCCAGTTGAACCCGTTGGAGTGGATACGATCAGTCCGTCAGCCCAGTACGTATTCAGAAATTCCCCATTCAGATAAGTATGAATCTTGATCATGGGTGAAGTATCCGTTTTATGAATGGCGAATTCATTCAGTCCGTATGGCACTTCTCCAAACAGCGGTTTGTTGGCATCCAGGTGGATCAGGGACCTTTTATCCGCCACATAGGTTCTGTTTGCAAGTGCTTTTACAGCCGTGATCATATCTCCCTTTCCAATACTGGCCAGAAAGCCAAGCCGTCCAAAATTAATACCGATTACCGGAATGTCCTTATCCCTGACAAAGGCGATAGTATCCAACAGGGTTCCGTCTCCCCCGAGACTGATCAAAAAATCAACCGATTCGTCGAGATCATCCGAATGTCGAAAAAATAAAAGGTCCGCCGGAAAACGGAAAGTATTGCTGATATGTTCGTAAAAAGGGAGATAAATAATGGGTTGTATGTGATTGCGCTGAAGTTCATCCAGCAGCTGTTGCACTTCTCCCCGTTCCGATTCTTCGATGATGCGGCTGTATATGGCTACTTTCATTTTGTTAAATTATGGATCATCCACTATTAGAAGTCGTTTCTGATATGAAAAAATAAACCTTTTTCTCCTAACTGGTTCACGCTGTATTCAATCCGGAATACAAAATCATAAAACGTGACTACATCAAAGCCGGCTCCATAGGTATACAACAAGGTATTCTGAAGGCTGTTCTGGTTATTATACCGGTTTAATACATAACCCAGGTCAACATATGTTTTCGCATAAATCCTGAAAGGGATATGGTCGTGCGATGTATTGGGAAGGAAAGGAATATTGAAATGGAAAAGTTCCCGCATCACGGTATTGCGATCGAGCAGCAGGCCGACGCCGTCTACTACATATTTTTCCAGTCCCCGCATATAATAGTCTCCGTAACCGAGCAATTGCTGGTTATAAAATGATTGTTTGAACGGAAGCCTGAGCACGCCGAAATTTTGGGTAACGAAATACATTTTAGGAGCAAAAGAAAACGCTTCGGTTGATCTGGCAATCAACTGCGTCATATTCATGTCTGCCGTAAAGCCCCGTTGCAAAATGCTGGCTTCGAAAAGCAAACCCCGTGTCGGATAAGGAACATAATCAATATTATTATAGTTGAGACTGTAAAAAAATTCCGGGTAAACGAGGGAAAGGCGGTGGTTTAGAAAATAATTTGGATTGTAAAACAAGACCGCGCTGTCTATTTTCAGTTCATTGAAACTGACCCTGAAAAAATGTTTGGTGCGGATAGCCGGCCGGTAATAGTAACGCAAAGAAAATGTTGCCTGTGTCTGCATGTATTTGCCGGCGTTCTGAATACTATCGCGATTTACAAAAACCTGCTGATTATTCGTTGTGACCACATTCAGTTCACTAAGCCCGGAAATCAGAAATCCGCCGCCAAAGCCGTGTATCAGATTCTTACCGGTATTGGGCCGGTCATACGCCATTTCGATTTCCCTGGAATATCCGGTTATCAGCCAGACCCGCAAATTATCATTCCTTCCGGTAAAGTTGTATTGTGAATATTTCAGTCCGTAGTCGAAACGGCTGAGACTATACCCATGATCAGCCCAGGCGGTAAAGTTCCGGTCAACCGGCCGTACATAAGGCAGGGGAAATATATACCAGCGCTCTTTTACATCCACATTAATATCCACAGCGTACCCGCGGAATTCCTTGAGGGAAACCGTCACTTCATTGAAAAGTCTTGTATTAACCAGGTGTTCACGGCTCTGTATGAAATACAAAGTAAGCTGCTGAAGTGTTAGTGAGTCGCCACTCTTAAATGGAAGTTCCCTTTCAATGATGAACGATTTCGTGACCCGGTTGCCATGTATAAAAACATTCCCAACCATAAAGAGCTGGCCCTGGCCTGGCGAAATAATAATTACGCCGGGGGGAAGGGTATCGTTGGCGGCTGGCGGTTGGCGGTTGGCGGTTGGCGGTTGGCTGTTGGCTGTTGGCGGTTGGCAGTTGGCGGTTGGCGGTTGGCTGTTGGCTGTTGGTGGTTCATCGATGACCGATGACCGTTGACCGTGGACCGTTGACCGTGGACCGTTTATCGTGGATCGTTCTGCATTCTGCGTTAGGCGTTCCGCGTTAAGCGTTAAGCGTTCCGCGTTAAGCGTCGGGCGTAAAACGATCATCAATAAAAAGAGCAACAGATATTTATCCGGTTTTCGGATCATAGGCTTCATCCCGGGGTCTTTACATGGATATCATAATGATGAATCAAATGCTCAGATAATTCATCAGGTGATTGTAATTGCTGCGCAATTCATTTTCATATTGCTCTTCACCAAAATAATATTTGATTTTGTATTCGTAACGCTGGAAAGTGGAAATGATATCCGAGACCTCCATTTTATTGATGCGGAGGGTGATATAAAAAGAAGAAGTGATCGTATCAAAATAGGTGTTCAACTGGGTAACCTGCGCATCGTTCGTTTCGACCAGTTTTATGATTTCTGAAAAAGTAAATTGAACGCGATCCATTTCCAGCACGATAATCGCACCCGGATCTCCAGCGCCGATGATTTTATCCGCATGACGAAGAAGATCCAGCGCGGTGACGGAACCCAGATATTCTGATTCTGCATTGAGAACCGGAACCAGGGTGAGCTGAAATTCACTGCAAACATGCAGGGTGTCCAATATATGCCCAATGCCCTGCACAGAGGCCTGGGTGAAAAAGGCACTCAGTTGGCTGACCGGCCCATCTTCTGAAGGAGCGTCCAGGAGACTGTCTTCATTGATGATCCCCAGCAATTTGTTTTCGGAAACCACGGGCAGATGGGCCACGTGATGGTCCAACATGATCTCTTTGGCCAATAGAACAGTGTCCTCCGGATGCAAGGGCGTGATGCCGGCCGATAAAATGTCAAGGTTTAACACAGCAAGGGTTTTAGTGATAAGATCTTATCTGTCTCATGCCACTGCTGCAGGTTCGTTTAATTTGGTCAGAAACTGGTGTAATATCGCATTGAATTCGGCAGGAACCTCCATCATAGGCGCATGTCCGCATTTGTCAATAAAATGCAGTTCACTATGTGGAATCAAACGTTGAAATTCCCTTCCTACAAAAGGAGGTGTAATCCCATCGTTTGCTCCCCATATCAATAACGTGGGTTGTTGGATTTGATTGAGTTCTTCTCCTAAATTATTTCTGATGGCGCTTTTGGCCAAGGCGATGATTTTGATGGCTTTGATCCGGCTATTGACAATTTCATATACTTCATCCACCAGCTCTTTGCTGGCGGTAGCCGGATCATAAAATGTCAGTTCGGTTTTCTTCTTGATATATTCATAATCCCCGCGTTTGGGATAACTGTCCCCCATGGCGCTTTCAAAGAGGCCCGAACTGCCTGTCAGTATAATCGATTTGATCCTTTCCGGGTGCTTGAGCACGTGAAGCAGGGCCACATGACCTCCCAGGGAATTTCCCAGCAGGTGAACATTGCGGTAATTGCGGAATTCAATGAACTTGTAAACGAATTTCTCGAGACCACCGACAGAAGTATGTAAGATATCCAGTTCAAATAAGGGCAGCATGGGAACCACTACTTTGTAGTGTTTCCGGAAGTATTCAATCAGATCAACAAAATTGCTGAGCGCCCCGAATAATCCATGCAGCAATACCAGGGGTTCTCCCTCGCCTTCTTCAATGAACCGGAACTTATCCAACTGTTTGATCTCGTATAACATCGCACTATTAAAATATATCCAATAAAATAATCGCTAAAATAAACGATTTACTGCAAAAATCATGGCTTTTAAAACCTTAATAATCTTTTCATTACAAATGTACGAC
>Ga0209863_10000157_pt1 | contig 42281 bp, 27 predicted proteins | sample OrgsoiDNA2013046_FD_185796 | JGI IMG/M metagenome (GOLD analysis project Ga0209863, IMG submission 185796) | Permafrost soil microbial communities from the Arctic, to analyse light accelerated degradation of dissolved organic matter (DOM) -... | ecosystem: Environmental > Terrestrial > Soil >...
CAAAATGGCGCCTCTCTAAAACCTGAGACGCATACGCCCTCGTTTGCCCTTGACTTCCCCGTCGTTGTTATAGACGAGATGACAGGGGGTTGGAGCATGGTTTATGGCTACACTAAACGCAACGTGAATTGAAATGCACCTCAGCGGCTGAAGCCGAAAGAACTTTGAAGTTTTACCGCAGGCATAAATGCCTGCTCCACCCCGTGCACGAAGCATTCTTGCATCGGTAGGGATCCCTCGTTGCACTCGGGATAAAGAACGAGTTCACTCGGTATAAAGAAAAAACACAAGAAAAAAACATAAAAAAGGACGGACCGTTATCGGTCCGCCCTTTGGTTTTTCACGAACGCTTAGAAGCGCGCGTGGAATGAGAGTTGGAGACGGCGGGGAGCATCCATTGCCCCGGGATCGCCCAAGCCATTGAAGGTTTTATTCAGGAAGTCCTTGCTGATTCTGCCTTGCTGCAAGTCAGCCAGGTGCAGGACCTGTCCGCTGCTGCCAACAAAGGTGCCGTTGGGGCGCTGGCATGAAGTGCAGGTGAAGAAGTTGGATGCAGGACCGGTAATGTTGCCGTTGGCGTCAAAGGCCAGCGCCAGCGGCAATGCGGTAAGCACGTCATTGCTATTGAAGGCTGTCCAATTAGCGTGGTTGAAGACGTTGAAAGCGTCAAATCGCAGCTCCAGTTTGAGTCTTTCTTTTACGCTGAACGTCTTGTGCAGTGAGGCGTCAAACTTCACGAACGGTGATCCGCGGGCAGCGTCACGTTCCACGTTGCCGTTGGCTAGCTTAAAGTCGACGACCTGACCAGTGATAGCGTCCACTGGGCCAGCGCCGGAAGCTGCACCCGGCGCCACAAAGGTATTCACCAATGATTGGCACTGGGTCAAAGAGAAGCCAGCGTTGGTGCAGGGGGTGACCGAGTTAGGACTGAAGTTGGCGTTGCTGCCAAACGCCGAGCCCACTCCGGCCACGGAGACAGTTCCGTCCGGCAGTATGTTCGGGCGTTGCTGGGTTTCGTTTCCGGCGCCGAAGAACCGGCTGCCATTGCCGAAGGATGAATCGCCGGTGGAGAGCGGATACGGACGACCCGACTGAAGCTGGCCGACCCAGCTTACTCCCAGGTTGTTGGCTACCCAGCCGAGGAAGTGGTTATCCACCATCTTGCCGGAATCCAGGACTACGCCCATGTTGGCCGCATGGCGGACATCATTGAACGCAGGCCCGAGTTCAGCGCGGATGTTGTGAAAATCTCCAGGCTCGGAGATGCCGAAGAAATCTTCACTGGAGGCAATGGCGTGTGACCAGGTGTAGCTGGCTACAAACTGTACATGTTGTGAGAACGCCTTGTTGGCGCTGACCACCATGCCGTTGTAGTGCGAGGTGCGGCTGTTTTCCTGCGTACGGATCGCGTCGAAACGAGGGTTCGGTCGCGGCCCATAGAAGAAAAATCCAGGATGTGCCGGATCGGCGATGACTGCCGGAGCGTTGGTATCGCGCTCGCCAAAAAGACCAAAGCCGAACTGTCCGATGTACTGGACTTCCGCCTTGAACGTCTTGGTGAACTGATGTTCGATACCGAAATTCACCATGCGCATTTCGGGGTTCTTCAGGTTTGGCGAAATGGGACGAATGCGGCCGAAGTCGGCCGGGTTCGCGGAAGGGGCAAACGGGGCCAGCAGGGCCGTGCTGGGCGTACCGGGGAAGGCGGCAAGAACGGCCGCGATCTGGGCAGGTGTTCCCTGCTGGTTGCTATTGTCAATGGTCACTGTGCTCAGGGTTGTGCCGTCAAAGTTCAATGAATCCAGCACAACGTTGTTGAACGCGAGCATGGTGGTTTCAGCAAAGCCGCCATGAATAAGCGTGTTGTTGAACGGTGAATAGGTAAAGCCGAAACGGGGCTGGAAGTTGTTCTTGTCTGACGAGCAGGCGGAGATCAATCCATTACCCATCAGGCAGGAGCCGCCGGTGCCCGGTATCTTGCCGCCCTTGAATGCGCCGGCTTCATAGTCATAACGGACGCCATAATTCAAAGTCAGCTTATTGTTGATCTTCCACGTGTCCTGCACATAGAAGCCGTAGATGTTGTCCTTGGACGTGACTTCACCCGGGCCAAAGGCGATGGTGAAAGAAGTCGGCTGGTTGGAGGCGTTCAACTGATACTGTCCGAAATGGAACTGCGGGAAGAGCGATTCCCACGGATAGTAACTGATGTTGAAGCCTGCTTTCATGGTGTGCTTGCCATGCGACCAAGACAGGTTGTCAATGTACTGGTAGCGTTTCTGCAATCCGCCCTGCGGGCAGCAGAAGTTGGCGCCAGTGATGGTGCCATCCGGGTGAATGACGCCCGGAGCTGTGGAATTGTCAGACGTGGTGCTGACAAAACGGGTAAAGACAAAGCGCGATTCGTTCACCAGGTTCGGCGTAATGGATGCGATATCCGCAATGTTGAAGTTGGCGTTGTTGTTGGTAGTGGCGGTTAGATCGTCAGGCGTTACGTTCTGTCCGGTCTGGATAATCACGTTGCTGGTGCGGAAGCGGTCCACAGCATAACGCGCCGTGATGGTGTTGTTGTCTGAAATCTTATAGTCTAGCTTGCCCGAATAAAGCAGGTTGTTGTTCGGCGACTGCACGGTTGTCGGCGCACCAAAGGGCGTCAACGTTAGGGGCACGCCCTGGCGACTCAGCTCGTAACTGGTGAACCAGAACAGCTTGTTCTTTTTCAGCGGGCCACCAACGGTGAAGCCGCCTTCCTTGCGATGGAACGGAGCGCGATCACAGCCTGAAATGTTGTTGGTGCCAATATCGGCCGCGGGGCACTGGGTTGTTGTCGAAGGGACCAGGCCTGTGCTGGGATCAAGGAACCCGTTGTTATAGAACGGATCGGAGGCACTCAGGTTACGGCCGCGGAAATACATGTGGCCTTCACCATGAATGCTATTGGTACCGGACTTGGTGACCACGTTCATCACCAGACCGCTGGCCTGTCCATATTCGGCGTTGTAGTTATTGGTGATGACCTGGAATTCCTGCACTTCATCCACGGATGCACCGGTACCGTCACGACCGGATACAAGCTGGTCAGTGATGTTGGCGCCATCCACGTTATAAAGATTGCCGCGATTATTAATGGAGCCGGGAGCGATCAGGTCAGTGGTTAAACCGCTGGTATCAGACTTTACGCCCGGAGCGGTAAGAGCAAGCTGGGCATAATCATTCACGGTGCCGCCCGCGCCGCCAATGGTGGGCAGGCGCTCCATGTCCAGGCTGGTCACTGAACTGGAAACGTCTGTCTTGGTGGTTTCAATGAGTGGCGCTGTAGTTGTGACTTCAATGCTCTCATTTGAACCAGCGACGTTTACCTTGAAGCCGAGATCTCTCTGGTCGCCGAGGTTAACAGTGATGTCTTTCACCGAGCCTTCTGAAAATCCCTTGGCTGACACCTTCACGGTGTAAGTTCCCGGCGCGAGATTTGGGATGACATAGTTGCCGCTGGATGTGGTGGTGGCTGTACGGCTGATGCCCGTACCCTGATTGGTGGCTGTAACTTTTGCGGCCGGGACAACGGCGCCTTGAGGATCGACGACCGTACCCACGATGGTTGCAGTTGAGGCACTCTGAGCTGTGGCGGTGACACTGACCAAGCAACACAGGAGCGCAAGGAGGCAAATGATCGCCAAACGCTTCATTGGGGAGGATCTCCTTTTGCCTAAGCCGGGCAGGTCAAAGCAGCCACAAAGGTGGATCCGACAACGAACGCATAAACACGCAAAGTCCCCCGACTTTTAGGCGGGAGCATTTTACATCGCTTTAACAAACTTAACATCTCTAAATATTCGTTTCATAAGATAGGTTTTTTGGATGGGCAAATGGGTCCACACTATTTTTTGGGTTGCAGGCTGAAACAAAACGTAACGGGTGGTTGACGAATGCGGCCTCATTGAGTTCGGGCCCCAGATCTCGCCCCTGACTTCCACCCGCCTGCACCATCCGCACAGATCACATGATGAACGTCACTGCCAGGTCTGGACATCAGGCATCCGATAAAAATCGAAGGCCCCCTTCGACAGCACAAGGATGACTATGCCCTTTTTCCAAAAGAGGACATTACTAAAGTCACCTTAATATCCGGCTGCGACGGACGACTCACTGCCAAAATTGCCTTACCTGTTTTCTTCCGTGTTTCTTCGGTTTTTATACCGTTTTCTTTGTCATCCTGCTTCTCGTCCTACGCACGTGTCGCGGTTGTTCATGACCCAACGGAACCCTGAACTAAGGGATAGCACTGAACGAATGTACCAGCGGTTACGTTGACAATGATTTCGCAGTTGATATATTCGCGACTCGAGAGGCAGAGACCCATGAACAATATTTATGACGCGATTAAAGAGAAAGAAAATCAAATCGCGATCTATCAGGCACAAATTTCAGGTTTGCAGGCGGAAATTGAAGCGCTCCGTGTGGCAGCAAGGATCCTGGAAGGCGGAGGAGTTCCGGCAGAAACGCCGCGTCCGGTGGCCGTGCAGACTCCAGTAGCGGTGGCAACCAATGGCAGCGCGGACAAGACCAAGCGCGTGTGGCCGTAGACAAACATCAGCCGCGAATCGCATACAGATTCCGCGTTTGATCTTTCACAAGTTCGGGAAAATTGCCGTAAGCGTTCCCTCATTTACCCAGCGCGAACGGCGATTAGAAAAGCACGAAGAACGCAAGATACCGGCTCGACCGAGAGTTCTGTGACGTTTGCAATATCAGCGAGCGTCGCAGCAGTTCGGCGATGAAGTAAGGCCACTTCCGGATTTTTGAACGGCAAGAAGACAGGTTTTGTGGCGCATGTTGGAAACCATGTGCCGCAGGTATTACGGAGAAAACAATTGCAGGACGGCGCAACCATGGCAACGCAACCAACAGATACTGGCAAACCGAGGCTGAGGGCACAGGGCGATGAACTGACAGTCATCGCGCAACGTGCGCAGGCCTTTACCAACGCATCCGGCACCGCCATCGCACTGAGCGAAGGCAACGCCGACGAAATTGTATGCCGCGCACGCAGCGGCTCGGCCGCTCCTGAAGTGGGCGCCGCGCTGCGCGTGGATGGCTCTTTCACCGGGCTCTGCATCCAGACAGGCAAAGAACTGCGCTGCGACGATACCGAGACTGATACACGAGTTGATACAGCAGCCATCCGCACCCTGGGCATACGCTCCATGGTGGTGACACCCATCCGCGAAGACAACCGCGTGATTGGTGTGCTGGCATGTTTTGCGTCCACTGCGCATGCGTTCACCATTACGCATGTAGCGGTGCTCAAAACCATGTCTGACCAGATTAGCGTGCTGCTGCAAAAAGAAAAACGCAATCGGGAAGAAGGCATCACGCCGGATGTTCAACCGGCGCAGCCCAAACCGGTGGCGTCCGCCGCGGTGGCGTTTTCGCCGCCTGTGGTCATCAAGTCCGCAGCCGCTGCTCCAGCTCCCGCAAAGGGTCCGGTTCCCGTGATCAAGGCAGAGCCGGTCCGCACGGCCGCAACAGTTTCCTTCCCGCGCACGGAAGAAAAAGAAAAGCCTGAAGTTCGCGCCGGGTTCGGAACCTTTGATTCCATGACGGAAGAAAAGTCCGGCAGCAATAGCAAGATGCTGGGCATCGTGGCGCTGCTGGTTGTGGTCCTGGCCGGAGGTGGTTACTACCTCTTAAAGGGCAACAAGACTGCATCGTCAGCGACGCGGGCGGCATTGCCTGCAGCTTCGCAACCGGTCGCAGCGGGCAATGAAGTTTCGAATGCAGCACCAGCGGTAACCAGTCCTGCCGCGCCTGCTTCCAACGGCGTCAGCAGCAGAACCTCAGAGCCAGCCAGAGCCATGACGGATACGGTTCGTGCCAGCGACAAAAAACCGGCCGAGAAGCCGAATCCTTCCGCAAAGAATGCTGACCGCACAATTGCCGAAGATCAGGTTCCGCAAAAGCCTGCAGCTACAACCGTAACTCTGGGTGGCGGACAGTCTCACATTGCCGTCGCCAACGCACCTCAGGCTGAAGTATCCGCAAACCTGGGTTTGGCGGGCAACAATATGAGTGGAGCGCTGTCCGCGATGGCTCGTCCGGTAACAACCGCCGCCCCCACCATTGCGCAATCAGAACTTGTGCCCATGAAGGTGTTGAAGTCAGTGCCCCCGATTTATCCCCCCATCGCCAAGGTACGCCGGTTGAGCGGACCGGTGGTGGTGGAAGTAAAAATCGGCAAGGATGGACACGTTAGCAATCCGAAATTTGTGAGCGGACAACCGGTGTTTCGTGACGCTGCTTTTGACGCCGTGAAACAGTGGTTATTTAAACCCGCCATGTTGAATGGACAGCCCATTGAACAGATCACACAGATCAAGGTCGTCTTCAACAGCCCACAGTAAATTTCGCTTGAACACAAGGAATGGCCCATCCGCGAGGATGGGCTTTTTTTATGCGGGTGCCGGTTGGCGTGATTTCACCCGACCTAGCAGCCATGTAGTGAGTCGATAGGCGAGCAGCAGGGCGAGAATCGCGCCGTAGGTTAGAGGCCGTCGCAGATCGGCCTTTACCAACCATATAAAATGCACCACGCCCGCTGTGGCGCTCAGATAAATGAGGCGATGCAGCTTCTGCCACCGTTTACCGCCCAGTCGACGGATCCATCCCGTAGTGGAAGTAATGGCCAGCGGCAGCATACAGGCCCAAGCCGTCATGCCTGCGGTGATGAACTTACGTTTGGCAATGTCCTGCAGCATGGCATGAACGTCAAAGAATTTATCCAGCCAGACATAAGTCATCAGGTGCAGCGATCCGTAAAAGAACGCAAACAGCCCCAGCATACGGCGAAACTTGATCAGCCACGGCAAGCTGAGTACTTTGCGAACCGGAGTGATCGCCAGCGTGATCAGCAGGAAAGTTAGCGTCCACTTGCCAGTAGAGCGGGTAATCACATCAACAGGATTAGCGCCCAGATTCTGTTGATAGACCTTCCAGCCAAGCGTGGCAATGGGAACCAGACACGCAAGAAAGACCGTAGGCTTTACGGCGAAGCGCAATGCTTTGTCAGGAATGGTGATCATCAAAAGTCTTTTCGCAAGTCCATTCCGTTGTACAGGCTGGCCACCTGATCGGCGTAGCCGTTGAACATCAGGGTATCGCGTTTGGGAGCCAACAGACTGTCACCAATGCGACGTTCCTTCTTCTGGCTCCAGCGGGGGTGATCGACATTGGGATTCACGTTGGAATAAAAACCATATTCATTCGACGCCATAATGTTCCACGTTGTAGGCGGCATCTTGTCCACAAACTTCAATTTCACGATGGCTTTAATTCCCTTGAAGCCATATTTCCACGGCACCACCAGGCGTAGCGGAGCGCCGTCCACGTTGGGGAGGACTTCATCGTAAAGGCCAACAGCAAGGATGGCGAGAGGGTGCATGGCTTCATCCATGCGCAGGCCTTCCACATAAGGCCATTGCAGTACGTCGCGCTTCTGATTGGGCATTTGATCGGGTGACTTGACGGTTTCAAAAGCAACGAACTTTGCGCCTGGCAGCGGATCGGCCAATTTGATCATCGCCGATAGCGGAATGCCAACCCACGGAATCACCATGGACCAGCCTTCCACGCAACGATGGCGGTAAATGCGTTCTTCCGGAGGCGCGATCTTCAAAATGCTGTCGATATCCATCGCGCGCGGTTTCTTTACCATGCCGTCAATAGAAACGGTCCAGGGACGCGTGCGGAAATTTTTTGCCAGACCTGCGGGCTCGTACTTGTCTGTGCTGAACTCGTAGTAGTTGTTGTAATTTGTGATGTCCTTGAACGAGGTCGGCTTTTCCGTGGTGCTGTATTGGCTCTTTATAATCCCGGAGAGCTTCTGGCCATTGGTATCCGCGCTGGCGTTGTGCGCTTCTACACTGCCCGGAACTCCCATCGCCGCATCATGATGGCGAAGGTAAAGTCCGCCGGCAACAGCAGCGCCGGTGGCCAGAGCGCCCGTCATAAAACGACGGCGATTCAGGTAGCTGGACTTCGAAGTGATCTCAGACGAGGGAATATCGTTCGGTTTTTTTATCAGCATGGTCTTTCCCTATTTTAGTGTTTCTTTGCATGTGCAGGCACCCACAAAGTTACACAAGAAGTACGCTAAATAGAGGTGAGTGGATGCGTGAAGATTTTCAGGGTTCACACATGGATATCCAGCGCGCGACAGAAAACAAAATCAACTTCTGTTGAGTGAACGCCGCGCCATAACAATGAGCCACTCTAAATCACCCGTACAATTCCCCCTTTGGATACCACGTTGCCGTCCAAAGCGGCACATGCAGTGGTACGCAGGGCATCACAACGCTGAACAAGCAAAGATTGGCGAACTTGGTTAGCGGCACCAACAGTATCCCGGTTAGTGCTGCTGCACGAGCGAGCCTGCGTAAATCTGCGCACTGGCGGTGTCACCGACGATCACGATACTTGAGGGACTAACAATATAAACAACAACCTGATGCGGGTTGCCGGTAGCCAAGGTTGCGGTTCCGCGACCGTTCGCGGTGATGGAATAGGTTCCCGTAAAAGCTTCGCTTGCAAACAGCGTGCCCGGTGCGGCCGTAGTCGCTTGCCCGCCTGTTAAATTGCCATTGCTGTCAGCCGTAACCATTCCGACGCTACCTAGGGCTTGGCCACCGCTGTCCTGCACCACAGAGGCACCAGACAACACCAACCCGAAGCTGCCGGCCAGGGATGTATTGGAAAAAGTCGCTGGCTGTTTTTTGAGAGCAACGCCGCCGCGCCCGAATTCCAAGAGCACAAGACCTGCCGATGAAGGAAATACGACAATGGAATCATGGAATTGCCCCGATGAATCGGTGATGGAAATAGTTCCACGCCCTGTAGCCGTCATAGAGTAGGTCCCCGTGAGGTTAAAAGGCCCCTGATATAACACCAAGGGAGTGATCGCCAATCGAGCCGCGAAGCGGTCTTCGGTGCCAGACGTGACGTTACCAGTATTATCAGCGGTAAATACCGCAGCGAGAATGGATGTCCCACTGAAGAGCGATACGACCCAGGAGCCCGCCAGGGAATTATTGTCGAATGGACCTTGCCTGGAAAACGCATCACCCGAGCGAAAATTTGTGTCCGTCTCCAGGAAATGGATATGGCTGGAATCGATGACATAGAACGCAACCGAAACCGTTCCTAGACTAGTAATCAGCGTGGCTACCCCACGGCCATTGCCATCCACTGCGCCCATTGTTCCGCTCAGGGGCAGGCTCTGATCGTTTCCGACCGTGTCAAAGCTGTCTTCTGTTCCAGAGGTAATGACGCCAGACGCATTTGCAGTAAATGTACCCGCAACGTTATGCAGCAGGAAGGCATAAGAATTGTTCGCGAGCGTTGTAAGCGAAAACGCCGTCGGATCCTGCTGATCAATCTTGCCTCCGGATACACTGCCAAAGGTCGGATCCATAAAATTGAGGATCAATCCATGCTGGCTGTTAAGAAGAACAAATGGAAGCGTAAGGCTCCCGGCAGCGGCAGAAACCAGCGTGAGCGTGCCGCGCCCGTCATTTCCGACTGTGTAGTTGCCGGTAAAACTGACGATCTGGTGGACGGGAGGACCGACACTTGGAGTGGAGAAAGTGTCTTCGACTCCAGTTGTTATAGTACCCTTTCCATCCGTACGGAAACTCCCTGCCATAAAATCCGCAGAGAAAGCATAAGATCCATTCAAGCTTGCGACGGAGAACAATGGTACGGATGGAGGGCTGGAAATATTTTGTATAGCTGTGCCCCCGCAGCCGAAGGTAGCGATCGATAAGATCAAGGTCAGAGCAAACTTCAGAATTTTAAGGGAATGCAAATGTCTTCGCATAGGAGATCCTAGTCTGCGCAGAGATTCTACACTTCAAACACCAACACCCCAATAAAGTTTGGCGTGCTCGGTGGTTCGGCGATCATGATTGAAATTAAGAAGTATCATATTTGAGTACGAGAAAATCTAGAAGCTGCGGAAAGGCAGTTGGCGCGCTACTGGTGGCGGTAATTTCTTTAAAGACGCCCTGCCGGTATGCGATGCCTACTCCTGAGCAGCCACCCACGGCCTTGCTGATGCGCCTGGATTAGGGCAGCTTGCCAGGGTACGCGCGCGGTCAGTTAATCTACGCAGAGTAGAGAATCCACTTAATGCCGACCAGACTGCCAGGGCGAGCAGAAATCCATGTCGCCAGTTGAGGCCGCCCTCGAAAGTCTTTCTTGCGAATTCGCCAAACACGATGCAGAAGATTGCAAAAACCACCGCAACTCCCCAGATAATGCGGACTTGTCGCAGCGAAAGTGGCGTTGTGGTTAGTGGCATTTTTCCTTTGTCCAACTCGGCCCTGAGAACTTTACACCCAAATTCGCCCGAGAAAATCCTTGACAAAGTGTTATATTAACACTTATAAAAGCGTCAGCATAACACTACAGGAGGCGATCCGATGGTCCTCGCTTACGTCAAGATTCCCGCAACGCAGTACGCACTTCACTTTCAACAGGGCCGAATCAGGCGCGAAGGGATCGGGCTCTCGTTCTTTTATTACGCTCCAACTTCCACCATCATGTCTGTCCCCGTGGTAAGCACCGATGCTCCTTTCGTGTTTCATGAGAGCACTTCTGATTTCCAGTCGGTCACGATCCAGGGACAACTGACCTACAGAGTCGTGGACCCCAAAAAGCTTGCCTCCCTTGTCGACTTCAGCGTAGCCGATGACGGCCGCTATCTCAGCGAGGGACCACAGAAGTTGCAGGAGCGGCTGATTCAGGCGACCCAGGTTGCAACTCGCGGATCGGTACAACGCTCGGCACTGCGCGAAGTCCTCACCAGCGCTACGCCACTGAGTTCGGAGTTGCTGGCGAATCTGAGGAACTCCGAAGGCGTTGCAAACCTTGGGATTGAGATTCTAGGAGTGGCCGTACTTTCCATTAAGCCAACTCCAGAGATGGCCAAGGCGCTGGAGGCTGCGGCACGTGAGGAACTGCAGAGGCGTTCAGATGAGGCAATCTACGCCCGCCGCAATGCCGCGGTAGAGCAGGAACGGCGGATCAAGGAGAGTGAGTTGAATACGGCGATCGCCGTTGAGGAAAAGCAGCGGCAGATTCGCGAGACGCAAATGGCTGCGGAAATTGCGGTGGAGGAGCAGCGCTCCCGCCTCGTCGATCAACGCGTGGAAAACGAGCGTAAGGACGCCGACAGCCGCGCCTACAGCCTGGAAGCGATGGTGAAACCGTTGCGCGATCTCGATTGGAAGAAGCTGATGTTCATTTCCAGTGGCGGAGTTGATCCCCGCCAGATCATCGCCCTGGCCTTTCAGGAGATGGCTGGAAACGCGCAGAAAATTGGTGAGCTCAATATTTCCCCTGACCTGCTTAATAGCTTGATCGGAAAGGCGGCAAAGTAGCCATGCTGGAGAAAATCGTCGTCGTCACCCGAAAGACTCGCCTGCAAGAACTGGTGGAGCGTTTCAACACGCTCGGCCAGGCCAAGTTCTACGTCGAGCATGCGGGAGGAGACTTCGCCGAATACGAGAGGGAGGATGGGACGTATCGCAGGTCGCTGGAAACCGTTCAGCGGACGCTCGATTTCGACATGAAAGTGCAGTTCATCGATCGCGAGTTCCTCCCAACCTTCCTGTTCACGAAGGACGACATAGTTGTCACCCTCGGACAGGATGGACTGGTCGCCAACACGGCCAAGTATGTGCGGGGCCAGCCAATCATTGCGGTGAATCCCGATCCCGAGCGCTTTGACGGCATACTCCTGCCCTTTATGCCCGATGACACCCGGCCAGCCGTCACCGCTCTGCTGTCCGGTAAGGCACAATTTCGCGAGGTGACTATGGCCGAGGCCGCCTTCAATGATGGGCAACGTATGCTTGCGTTCAACGACCTGTTTATCGGTGCTCGCAGTCACATTTCGGCCCGTTACACGGTCCGGCACGGCAAACAATGGGAGGCGCAGTCTTCCAGCGGCGTGCTGGTTTCAACCGGCGCAGGGAGCACGGGATGGCTCTCATCGGTCTTCAACATGGCGCGAGGTATTGCCGAGTTCAGTGGCGGAAAACCGGGCAATGCATATCGCCTGAACTGGGAGGATTCCCGCCTGGTTTTTGTGGTTCGGGAACCGTTCATCAGTCGTCACTCGTCGGCCGGCATTGTTGCCGGTATGATTGCTCAAGGTCAGGAACTTGTGCTCGAGTCCACCATGCCGTCAGGCGGTTGTGTATTTAGCGACGGCATCGAATCGGACTTTATCGAGTTCAACTCCGGATCCATTGCACATATCCGTCCAGCAGAACACGGCGCGCAACTAGTGACGAAATGATGGAAAGACAGAAACTACAAGTCACGGTGGACATTGTCATTCTGACCATACAGGACCAGCGGTTAAAGGTTCTCCTGGTTAAGAGAGGCATCCCTCCCTTCGAGAAGCAGTACGCCCTTCCGGGCGGATTCGTCCTGCACAATGAATCCCTGGAAGACGCCGCGTTACGTGAACTGAGGGAAGAGACAGGCACAACAGACGTCTATCTGGAACAACTCTATACATTTGGCGCCCCAGACAGGGACCCGCGCGGACGCGTGGTCACCGTGGCTTATTACGCCCTGGTTGCGCCGGGCAACTCTCCGCTTGTTGCGGGCACGGATGCAGCTGAAGCGCGCTGGGTGGCGATGGAGGACCTTCCGAAACTGGCATTCGATCACCGCAAGATTGTGGATACCGCCATTACAAGGCTCCGCAACAAGCTTGAATACACCACGGTCGGCTTTGAATTGCTTCCCCGCAAGTTCACCCTGGCGCAGCTTCAGGAAATGTACGAGATCATCCTGGCTAAGCCGCTCGATAAAAGGAATTTTCGCAGGAAGACGGAAGGCATAGGTCTCAAGGCTCTGGATGAATGGCATCGCACTGGCAGAAAACCCGCGCGGCTGTACACCTTTGCAAAAAAACGGAGAGGGTGAAGGGATGGGTGAGGAAGGAGTGACGCTTTACCGGAGGTGGCGACGCGACATTCGATCTGACCTGCGCCGACTTGCCTGGCCGGCTCGCCCTAACCAACATGCAAATCACGAGGAGCCAGTCCCGTGGGATACGCATTCTCGCCTTACGAATAAACTAAAGTTTAGTGGCTTTATCAGCCAAGATGTGTCATGTTGATATCGCTCTCAGGGGCATGGCAGGAAAAGTTCTTTGACAAATTAAATTTCAGGCAAGAAGGCCTTTTAACGCACGAAAGCAGAAAAGCAAACGCTCACCACGGAGGCACGGAGACACGGAGAAAGGCAAACCAATTGGGATGTAAGTCTCTGAAGTCTACGCCAAATTGGGATGACTGGGATGGGGTGGAATGAATGGCGGGGGAGGGTATCGACGACATCGCACGTCATCGCCGGGATCGGAAAAGCAAAGGCAAACCTTACCGCTGATTGAGACTGATCACACTGATTTCAGTGATCAACAACTTGTCCAGGCAAGATCAAAAGGGCAGGGCTTGGGATGTTCCTAGCTAAGTCCTTTAGATCATGGGATGAGCAGGGAGGGGTAGCGAAGATCGAGTGATCGGAAATTTGGTAATCGGGTAACTTGAACGAACTGGCGCCCCAATTTCTCGCGGAAAAAACCTTTGTTATACTTAAAAACGGTTTTCCACGCATGCGTGGCGCTATCGTCTAGGGGTTAGGACGTGAGATTCTCAATCTTAAAACCCGGGTTCGATTCCCGGTAGCGCTACCAACTTCCTCCTCATATCCCCTTATTTTTCCTGTACTTCAAGGCGTGCAGCCGAGGGCGTTCTGCGTTCCACAACCTTCAGAACCTCGAGAAATCCGGCTTGCGACGCTCCATGAAAGCCGTCATGGCTTCACGCGCTTCAGGGCCTTGCAGCAGTTCGCCGAACTGATTGCCTTCGCGCTGCATCGTCTCTGCCAGGGTAGCGCTGGTATGGCTCTTGAGCAATGCTTTGGTCGCGCGCATAGCGGCCGGAGGCTTCTCCGCTAGTTGCTGCGCTTTGGCTCCCGCTGACGCCCAGAGTTCCGCTTCTGGAAAAATCTGGTTCACAATGCCGAACTCTTTGGCCGTCTCCGGGCCAAACGGGTCGCCGAACAGTAGCAGTTCCGCCGCGCGATGCTGACCCAGCATGGCGGGAAGAATCAGGCTTGAGCCGCCTTCCGCGCACAGTCCCAGATTCACGAATGGCAGATGAAATTTTGCGCTCACGCCGGCATAGACCAGATCGCAATGCAGCAGCATAGTGGTGCCAATGCCGACAGCCACGCCGCTTACAGCAGCAATCACCGGCTTGGCTGCAGTAGAAATGGCCTGCAAAAAAGTCATGGCCGGTGCAGGGCCGCCTGGCTTGGCGTTGGCGAAGTCGACAAGGTCATTGCCGGCGGTAAAGCAATCCTCTGTACCGGTAATCAGAACGGCGCGGACCGCTGCATCAGTTGCGGACTGGGTAAGGGCTTCACTCATGGCGTGGTACATTGCGCCGGTCAAAGCATTCTTCTTTTCCGGACGGTTCATCCGGATCCACATCACGCGGTCTTTTACTTCAACCAATACTTGATCTGCCATGGGTTACTCCTGGGAGGACAGATGAGTATACGTGAATCGCCTCGAACGCCGTCATCGCAAGACCAGCCTCTCTATCTTTGAAATTTCTGACACAGGAATATTCTTGCCGGCGATAGGGATCCCCTCGCTTCGCAGGGGATTTAAGAAACAAATCCTTCGTGTTCCTTTGGGTCCTTCGTGGTTAAGAATTTGGCTTTTCCGCTCGCGGCGACGATTGGTTGGCGGCACACATACGTGTCACGTCTCAACCTTGTGCGGGCTTCCCCATTTTCTCCGTGATCCCCAATGACCTCTGTGGTGACGCACCTTCGTGATCCTTCGCGTCCTTTGTGGTTATTGTTGTACCTACCGCTCCATGCAATTGCCCCGGAAGGACAATACCCACCGGACAGTCTGACAACCACCATCGTGCTATGACAATGCCCCTCAGTAATCGCGTATTTTCAGCATTTGGACAGTATCCTTAATGCTTCACGGGAGGACTGCGCCATGAATGCTTTGGTGTCGGCGACGTCGATTAACAGGTTCACGCTCAGGTCATTGGTCAGGGCGTCATTTATCAGGGCGTTGTTCATCCGCTCGGCCTATACCGTGCCTGCACTCGTTCTGGGAGCGGTTGGGTTGTCCTCGGGCACGCCGCACTTACAGGCGCAGGCCCGCACGGCGCAAAATCAGGCGCATCCTGATCTGATGTCCACGCTGCTGGAATTGGACCGCACGGCCGCGGCCACCAACAGTGACATTGGCCACCTCCAAATTGATCGCTGGAAAGGCGGCTGGAAGACCGGCTTTACCACCAGCAGTTCCCACAAAGACCAGGCTGCAAAAGCGGCTGGTTCCCTGCAACGCAACCTGAAAGGGCCGCTGCCGGACATGATTCGTGAAGCCATCAACCAGCATGGCAGCATGACCGCCACGTTCAAAGTTTACGAAGACCTGAACCTGGTTTGCGAGACGCTGGATTCTCTTATGGACACCGCACAGCAGTATGGCCGGAAAGATGAATCCATTCCGCTATCAAATGATTTTGGCTCCCTCGTCCGGCTCCGCAAGACAATGTCCTTATATATTAAGGAACGCGCCGTGGCCGCCGATGGTGGCAGCACCGGTCAGCCAACTTATACCACCTACAATCCTGGCATGGGCTCTTCCTCTGACATGCAGGGGCCGCGCAAGATCATCATCGATGACGATGTGCCGGAGAAAAAGGCTTCCGCCACTCCAAATCCGAAGAAGAAAAAGAGCACCATCCAGTTCAACAACGTGGAATAGCTGTTGATTGGTCCGAAAAGGTTATTGGCTGAGGCGGCGGAAAATCGTATACACTCCTGCGTTGCTTTGAGGAGTCTTTCATGCCATCCGTCCGTCATCTGACCAGACCGTTTCTATCTGTATTTCTTGCACTTACAAGCATTTCTGCAATCTCCACATGCGCCTACGGCCAAACCGCGCCACCTTACGCTTCTGAAGTGGATGACATCGCCAACAAGGCATTAGCCGCCAGCGGCGTGCCCAGCGCCTCTGTGGCGATCGTAAAAGACGGCAAGCTTGCGTACGTTCATGCCTACGGCAAGGCAAGCATTGATCCTCCACGGGCGGCCGAGCCGGCGATGCGATATTCCATCGGCTCCATCAGCAAACAGTTCACCGCCGCAGCCATCCTGCTGCTGGCAGAAGATGGCAAGCTCTCTCTCAACGACCATGTTTCTAAATTCGTTCCCGGCCTCACACGGGGCGATGAGGTTACCATTCGCCAGATTCTTTCCCACACCTCTGGCTATCAGGATTACTGGCCACAGGATTATGTTCCTCCTTTCATGCTCAACCAGGTCAACGCCCAGAAAATTCTGGACATATGGGCACACAAGCAACTCGACTTCGATCCCGGAACCAAGTGGCAATACAGCAATACCAATTTCGTGATTGCGGGACTTATCGTTGAGAAGGCCGGCAAGATGCCCTTTCTCGATTTCCTGATGCAACGCATCTTCAAGCCCCTTGGCATGACGAGCGTATTGAATATCGATCAGAGCAAGCTGACCGAATCCGATCCCACCGGCTACTTCCGCTTTGCCCTGGGGCCGCCTCGGGTTGCGCCGAAAGAAGGCAAAGGCTGGCTGTTTGCCGCCGGTGAACTGGCCATGACGGCAGAGGACCTGGAGAAGTGGAACATCTCCATCCTCAAGCAATCGCTGCTGAAGCCTGAGTCCTATAAAGAGCTGGAAACGGAAATTTTGCTGAAGAACGGCAGCAGCACAGGCTATGCATTGGGTATCGCCGTGGGCAAAGCGAATGGCCACCGTGTGCTTCGCCATGGCGGAGAGGTATCCGGATTCACATCCACCAGCGCGATCCTGCCCGATGATGGCATGGCCGTGGTGGTGCTCACAAACCAGGATGCGATTGATGCTTCAGGACAAATTGCGCGCGGGATCGTCATGCGTCTGTTGCAGCTGTCTCAACCCGCGGATGCGAAAGAAGATGTCACGGTGAAAGCGCTCATGGAAGGCCTGGCCGCTGGGAAGCTGGACCACTCGCTGTTTTCCGACAACGGGAATGCCTATTTTTCTGAGACTGCTCTGGCGGATTACAAGTCCAGCCTGGCTCCTCTGGGCGTCCTCCAGGGTGTGCAACAAACTGCAACCGGCTCTCGCGGCGGCATGACGTTCCGCAACTATACCGCTCATTATTCAAGTAAAACGTTAAACATCTCCATCTACGAGCTCAGTGACGGCAAGATCGAGCAATTCATCGTAACTTCGCAGGATTAAAAGTTCAGGATCTTGATCGCAAGACGCTTAACGCTAATAAATGTCACCGTGGAAATTGTTACAAACAAAGTACACATCATTGCTGACTATTAAACCCTTTAATCCTGAAGATTTTTCATATCTTTTGCCCGCAAGCCCTGCACTTAGATAGTAAGGAAGCAAAGTTTTCCCGCTACATTGGCTTAGGTAAGATGAGTGGAGTTGAATAACCGCGGACCACACTCCCCCGACGGTTATTTAACTCCACTCGTCGTTTTTTGTGTCGCTTCGCTCCAAACCGCTTGAGCATTTCTCTTCACGAATGGAGTGTCGCAAAAGTCAAGGTAGCAGCCACACCTTCCCCCTCTGTCATTTCGACCGGAGTCGTAGCGCAGGCGACGACGCAGTGGAGAAATCCCGAGGATGCCAGTTGCAACCATGCCGCTTCAGGGAGTTCTCCCGAAACAATCGCTTTCGAATTCGAAATTAAAACTCACCCCTCTGTCATTTCGACCGGAGTCGGAGCGCAGGCGACGCCGCCCAGCCGCTTCTTAATTTCAAATTTCAAATTTAAAATTCAAAATCCGCGTTAAACGTCGCCGATAACGCGATGAATTTGGCTCGGCAGCACGGGTGGAACCTCAGCAATGGTGTAGCTCTTCAGGATCAGTGGAAGCGCCTGCTCCAGACGTTCGGTGGAGTTGTAATGCACGGTGCAGAGCGGGTCGCCGGCGTTTACGCGATCACCAAGTTTCTTATGGACGATGATCCCCACGGACGGATCCACGGAATCCTCTTTCTTTGCGCGCCCGCCGCCGAGTAGAACCCCCGCAATGCCAATTTGTTCACACATGATGGCGGACACATAACCTGAATCCGCACTGGCAAGATCCACATGCTGCTTTGCCCGGGGCAGAATCGAAGCATCGTCAATCACTTTCTCATTGCCACCGTGCAGCTTGATCAACTGGCCGAACTTCTCCTTGGCTGCGCCGCTGGCAATCAACTGTTCAGCCAGAGCGCGGCCTTCCTCCACGGTCTTTACGCGCTGCCCCAGACGCAGCATCCACGCAGCCAGCACCAGGCACAACTCGCGCAGGTCTTGCGGTCCCTTTCCATCGAGAATCTCCAGGCATTCCGCCACTTCCAGCGCGTTACCCACGGCGTGCCCCAGAGGCTGGCTCATGTCAGTGATCAAGGCGGAAATCTTCTTGCCCAGTCGCTGGCCGGTTTCAACCATCAACTCCGCCAGAAACACGGCATCTTCTTCTGACTTCATAAATGCGCCGCTTCCGGTCTTCACGTCCAGCACCAGGCCGTCAATTCCTTCGGCCAGCTTTTTGCTCATGATGGAAGCACAGATCAGGTAGGGGCTTTCCACGGTGCCAGTCACGTCACGCAGGGCATAAAGCTTTTTGTCAGCGGGTGCTATCTCCGGCGTCTGACCGATCATGGAGGTCCCACATTCGCCGAGCACGCGGCGGAATTCACTGGTGGATAGATTCACATTGAAGCCGGGAATGGACTCCAGTTTGTCCAGCGTGCCGCCAGTATGTCCAAGTCCACGGCCGCTGATCATGGGAACGTAAACGCCCGCGGCAGCTACCAGCGGCGCCAGCACCAGAGACGTTTTATCACCAACCCCGCCGGTGGAATGCTTGTCCACTTTAGGCGCGGGCAGCGACGAAAAATCCATGACTTTGCCGGAATTCAACATCGACTCGGTCAGCGCTGCCAATTCCGCGCGCGACATCCCCCGCAGCACCACTGCCATGAGCCATGCAGACATCTGGTAATCAGGGATGCGGTCATGGGTGTAACCATCCACCAGGAACTCAATTTCTGGGCGTGCCAGTTCCCCGCCATCGCGCTTTTTACGGATCAGATCAGTGACAAGCATTGTGCGGTCAGCATAAACGGAAACAGGCATGCAGTAAATCCGCCGGGAACATGGCTTGCTATCATTGGTAACCGGTTACGGGGCTGACAACCGCAGGCAGCAAAGGGTCATCAGAACTGCTGAATGCCGGCGCTACCGCGGGCCGGCGGGCTTGTGTGTGATCCCCGGGTGTCTATGAGACAGGTGTGCAACGGATGGGAGGTCGCATTGAAAAATCGCCGAGAATTGGCCTCTCTTACTAAAGTCAGGGCTGCCGTCCATCTCACTCTGGCATGGATATTTCTGCTGGCGCTGCCGGCGATGGCTGGCGCACAAGTCCTGCGCGGCACGGTAGTTGATTCCTCCGGGCTCGTGGTGCCCAACGCCGAGGTAACGGCCAAATCAAACGGTTCCGCTAGTTCAATCCGCACTGTTTCCAACGGCGAGTTTGAGTTCAACCACGTCACCCCACCAGCGGACATAACCATCCATGCCAATGGGTTCACACCGGTCACCCTGACCTGGAAAGGCGAGCCATCAGTGACCATCACGCTGAAACCGGGTTCGGTGCAGCAGGAGATCGTGGTCACAGCCACACGGACAGGAACGCCGCTGGCTGATGTCCCATCGTCGATTTCGCGACTCTCTTCCGCGCAGATTGCCGGATCGCCGCCGCTGGAACTGGACGAAATTCTGCGTCAGGTACCGGGGTTCTCTCTCTTTCGACGCACCAATTCCCGCGTGGCCAATCCGACGACGCAAGGTGTTTCTCTGCGCGGACTTGGCGCAAGCGGCGCCAGCCGTGCATTGGTCTTCTTTGACGATATCCCCCTGAACGATCCTTTTGGCGGATGGGTTTACTGGGACCGCGTGCCGGTCACTGACATCGCCTCACTCGAGGCCCTCCGGGGTGGCGGGTCAGCTTTATATGGCAGCGGAGCCCTCGCGGGAGTGGTGTCCGTGGAGCGCAGCGATTATCGTGATCGCGCACTGTCACTGGATCTGTCTGAAGGCCAGGAAGGTATCTCCGACGGCAGCGCCACGTTATCTGATCACCTTGGACCCTGGGACTTGAATGCATCCGCTCAGGGATTGCGCTCGGATGGCTATATTCCCGTGCCGTCTTCCGTACGCGGCACAGTTGATACGCCCGCAAGCCTGCGCTATGGCACGGGACGCCTGCTGCTTGACCGCCAGTTCACCAACGGCACGGCGTTCATCAGTGGCAATCTATTCAACGAATCACGCAACAACGGAACCGCGCTTCAGGTAAACGACACACGACTGGTGGAGACAAATGCCGGAACGAACCTGGCTGTGGGCGGCGGGGCGTTGAGTTTAAGGACCTTTCTGACGTTCCAGCATTTTGACCAGACGTTTTCGTCGATCGCGGCTGACCGGAATTCTGAAAGCCTGGTGCGTTCGCAGGCGGTCCCGGCGCAGCAGTTCGGATTTTCCGCGGTATGGAACCGGCAGTTGGGACAGCGCAACACATTCGCCGGTGGCGTCGACTTCCGGCGCGTCACAGGGCACAGCGCTGAAGAACTCTTTACTCGTGGGAATGAAACCGGAACCGTGGATGCCGGCGGACGCCAACGCTACTTCGGCGCGTTTCTGGAAGATTCACTGCGCATAACTTCTCGGCTGCGGCTGACGGCGGCAACGCGCGTGGATACCTGGAAGAACTATGACGCGCTCTCGCGCAGCCTTACTTTTGCGTCTGGAGCGTCATCGCTTGCGCCATTTGCGGATCGCGCCAATGCAGCGTTCTCGCCATCGCTTGGCGCGGTCTACCAGCTTACGCATCTGGTAGCGCTCACAGGGTCGGCGTATGGTGCGTTTCGCAGTCCCACGCTGAATGAACTTTACCGTTCGTTCCGGCTCGGCAATACTCTCACCCAGGCCAATGACTCGTTGCATCCGGAACGGCTTCGGGGAGCGGAAGGCGGAGTAACCGTCGGGTCCGCGCCTCTGTTTCTGCGGGCCACCTATTTCTGGAACAAGATCCATGATGCCGTGGGCAACCGCACCATTTCCACCACACCGGCCCTCATCACACGTCAGAGACAGAACATCGGCGACATACTTGCCAAAGGCGTAGAGGTGGAACTGGAAGCCCACCTGCCAAAACACATCGTGACGCGCACCGCCTATGAGTATTCTGATTCCACCGTCTCCCGTTCGCTGGATAGTTCCCTGCTTGGCTTGAGAACGCCGCAGGTGCCGCTGCATTCTGCGTCGCAATCCGTTATGTACATTGGCCGGCATTGGAGTGGCACGGTGACCGGGCGTTACATTACGCGACAGTTTGATGACGACCTCAACAGCTTTATGCTTCCCAGCTTCTTTACCGCGGACATGATGCTGGGTTGGAGAATCGGCAGCCGCGTTGAACCGTATGTGGCGTGTGAGAATTTGTTTGATCGTGATTACTTTACCGGTCGCACGCCAACGCCCACGCTGGGCCAGCCACGGCTCGTCCGCGGCGGAGTGCGATTGAGGCTGGGGTCGGCAAGGTAAGATCCGCGTTCGCGCGGCCCGTTAACGCAGGCATCATTTCAATATCAGGAAAGCTTAAAGCTCTCCGGCAGCAATTCTCCAATGGTCATCTCGTGATATTTATCCTGGCCCTTGAAAATGACAATGGCATGCTGGCCAAACTCTGCGATCACCTGCCGGCAGGCTCCGCACGGCGAACATGGCGACTCTTGTCCGTTCACCACGACCACGGCACGTATCGCTAACTTCCCTTCTTTGTTTTGCTGGACGGCGGTGAAGATGGCGGAGCGCTCCGCGCAGTTCGTCAGGCCGTAAGATGCATTCTCAACATTGCAGCCCACAAACACTTCGCCGGATTCAGTCAACACAGCTGCCCCAACATGGAAATTGGAGTACGGAGCGTGCGCGCGTTTGAGTGCCTGGTGTGCCGCGGCAAGCAGCATTTCACGATCATGAGCGCTGAGCAGTGGTTTCGCAGTCGATGCAGGGGACATGGTGGCTGGGCTCCTTGGAAACTCAGCCTACTTTACCACCATGTCCTGCAAAAGATTTAGTGCTGTGACTTAACTGTCGTCCCCGCTGTAGCTGCGGGCTGCAAGGGCGCAAAGACCGTCACTACCTTGTCTGCGCCAACAATGACTCTGCCATTGGCCACCACAGGCGTACCGAATGCGGTGCCCTGACCAAGAGCATCGCGTCCATTCATGGCGCTGTTCCACAATTCCCGAGAGATCAATGTGGCGTCATAAGCATGCAGAATGGCGCGGCCAGTCACGCTCTTTTCATAGGCCCACACAATGCCGTTAGTTGCGCCATTGGATGAGACCACAGTGTTAGCTCCACGGAGACTGTAAGACGTGGGCGAGGTTGCAAACGGAGTAGCGCCCAGAGTGCCACCCTGAAAATGGAATTGACGCAGCGGCGAATTTGCTGCACCCATATACAGGTTCTGGTTCCAATAAGACGCATTGCCGTACATGCGCTGCCAGTCAGGGCCCTCAGCAAATCCGCTTCCAATGCCGGTGAAGCAGGCACGATTACCAACCTGCAACATCTGCGGAATTTGCGTATCGCCTGCGGCGTTGAAATGGCCAAGGTTATCCAGATTCAGAATATAGACGCGGCCTTCCTTGTTAATCACAGCGGCAAGCCTGCGGGATGGATCTACCTCAGACGGAAGTATTGCCACTCCGCCAGAACCGATCTCAAGATCAGCCAGATTCAGGCAAGCCTGGTTAGACGGCGAGAACCAATCCACCACGGAAAATCCGTTTGCTCCCAGTGATAATTTCATCACTGCGTCGCCAAAGTTGGTACCGCCCTCGTCGGCGTTAAAGCTGCCGTCGGCGGCCACTTCATAGATGTTGCCGTTGGCGTCAATTGCCGGTGAAGCGCCGCCTCCCCAGAAGGAGCCGCCACCACCGTGGTCGGATGGACCGTCAGCGGAATCGTCGGCTTGGAACTTCACCGTCGGATTGTAGATAGCTTTCTGCTGCAAGGTCGCCGCATCATAGGCCATCAGCCAGCCGTGATAAACGCCAAAGTCGGAGAATGATCCCCAGGCCAGCACGATCATGCCGTTCAACTCAACCAGACCTTGCCGCTGGTTTTGCACCGTAGGATCGAATGCGATCTGCCCATTGACACTGCCCTTACCATCGCCGGCAACGCTGGCCTGTATCTGCACGCTGCCCGGACCAAAGTCCTTGCCGGTGCGGATGTCTACGGCTCTCAGCCACTGCTCAGCCTTGCCGTTACGCGCGATCATGGTGGAAAAATAAATGATGCCGGTCGCCGCATCGATGACCGGAGTCCCGGTGATCCCAATCTCGCCGCCCAGGCTGGTACGTCCACCAAAATTATCAATGCCGGGAGTAATGCCGTTCGCCGGATCGGTGTAATGCCGCTCCCACAGAGCGGCCGTGTTGGGATGATCGACATCAAAGGCGTACACGCTGTCATGCTCAGTGACAAAGATCACGACGTTATGAACACCAGCAGCGCCCATATCAAGGTTGGACACAAAAAGTGGCTGAGCGATGATAAGTCCGTCTCCCACAAAAGTGCCGACTTTGCCAAAGCCGGCAACATTTACGTTTGTCGGTGTCAGAACAGTCTCCTGATCGTAAAGACCTTTGCCGGAGGTGTCACCCTTCCATTTAAGAACCCCGTTGAATGCGCCGGCAAGAGCCGGTGTGGGAGTGGCTGTGGGAGCTGGAGTCTGCCCTGGAGTTGGCGACGGCGAAGCCGGAACCGCTGCGCCGGTGATTCCAGCACATCCTGCCAGAAACAGACACACAATCGCGAATACTGCGAAAGATGAATACCGGAATACCGCGTTTGTTTCAGGGCCCATAAGTCGAGACAACCGTCCGTCGAGAAACAATCCCACTCTGTTCGAGAGCTACTCACCCTGCGGAGTTGTACCTGAAATTAACTTGACATTTTTTGACACAAGGAAAAAGTTTGCCGGCACGTAATTCGGCTTAAGGTCGTTTCCAGGTCGTTTTTGGTTCAACGATAGAAGGGAAATACCAGTGCAAGAACAGATAAGCCAACGGTACACAAGTTGAACGAGATTAGCGGTGGAATTTGGCGGTGAATACGAAAGAGATACATAAGTGCGGATGCGGCGTCTTTAAATCTGCGATGTACCCAGCGACTCACGATAGCCGCCGAGAACTGCGGCGATCTTCTCACACATGCGAATTGGACCTTCCACCTTGGAGATGAATGCGTCGGCATAGGAAGCGTCCGGGGGAAGTTCATTCACGCCGGAGAGAAGGATAACGGGAAAATCAGGGTGCTTGGTTTTTATTTCACGAGCGAGATCAGTCCCAGGACGGCCAGGCATCAGGATGTCAGACAGGACCAGGTCATATTTATCCGGCGAGAACTTTTCCAGCGCCTCATTCACTGAGGCGGCGGTCACCACCTCATAGCCTGATTTCTCCAGCACCAGCTTGCGGAGGGCGAGGGAGTTTTGTTCATCGTCAACACACAGAATGATGGACTTATCTTGAGCCAATGGCTTCCTGAGCCTTTCCCTTGTCTGCCGACTTTGCCGCCGCGGTTCCCGGAAGGAAGACAGAAAAACAGGTTGCATAACCGCCATTCACGCGCAGACTGCGGCAGCGGATGTTGCCGTCATACTTCTGCACGATGCCTTTGCTGATCCACAAGCCCAATCCTGTCCCCTTGGCTGACTTGGTGGTGAAAAACGGCTCAAAAAGTCGTTTCGCATCGTCAGGCCGGATGCCGGTTCCATTGTCCAGAATGGAAACACGCACGCCTTTGCGACGATCATTGGGGCTGGTGCTTTCAATCACGCGGACCTTCAAGCGTCCACCTTCCGGCATGGCCTGCACAGCGTTGCCGATCAGGTTCAGGAACACCTGCTTAAGTTCAGCGGGAAAGCCCAGGATTGCACCGTCAGAATAATAATCCTTTTCCACCACGATATTGTTGAGTTTGAGTCGCCTGGTTTGCAATTCAAGAACGTCTTCAATCACGGTGGCAATGGATACTTCCACCGCCTGCGTGGACTCACGATAGAAGCTTAACGTCTGCCGGGTGATATGGGCAACACGCAGCAATTCTTCTTCTGCCATGCGCGCATAGTGACGCGCTTCATCATCCAGCGACGGATGATCACGCAGGAGGAAGAATGCGTTGGTGATGGCCTCCAAAGGATTGTTGATCTCGTGGGCGATAATGCCGGCGACCCTGCCCATGGCCGCCAGACGCTCCGTTTTGCGCAGCGCATCTTCCGCCTGCAACTGGCTTGAGATATCGCGATTGATCTCAAGAATGGATCCGCCCTCATTGGTGGTGCCGTCCTTGATTGCCTGGCGGCTTGCCACCGTTATTTCGCGGCCGTCCTTGGTGTACTGGATCAGATTTCCATCCCACCGGCCGGTGGATATAAGGCGTGAATCAATCTCGCGCGAAGTCACCGGATAGGCGGTCTGCAAAATCTCATGTACGTTTTTGCCAATCACCTCATCCCGCTTCCATCCATACAGGGTTTCTGCGCCTACGTTCCAGAACTGAAGAATGCCGGAGGAATCACGTACCATCACGGCTTCTGACGCAAGATCCAGCAGGTCAGCTCTCTCACGCAGGGTGTCTTCCATCTGCTTGCGTTCGGTAACGTCAAAGAGGGCGCCAACCGCGCCGCGTACGGAACCATCTTCATCGAAGAACGGGTTGGCGGTCATCAATATCTGCATCGCCTTGCCGTCATCACGCCGGACTTCCAGTTCGCTGTTTCCCACTCTCAAGCCGGTACGCGCTGCCTGCTGCAAGGGAAAAGATTCCAAGGGCAGGAGGGCCCCGTTCTTATAAACCCCAAAAGGCATTCGCGTCGGAGTCGCAGGCGTCAGTGTGAGGTTATCATTCCGATTCATGCCCAGCATTTCACTCAGCGCCGCGTTTCCTGACACTACATGGCATTGAGGATCCTGGGCAACCGCAACTCCCACCGGCAGGACCTGCATGATGGTTTCAAGCTCAATGATGCGCTGCTTTAGATCAGTGTTGAGCTGGCGGATCTTTTGTTCCGCGGCAATCTGGTCACTGATATCAGTACTGGTGCCGAACCAGCGCACAATCTTGCCGTGCGAATCATGCATGGGCACCGAGCGCGAGAGGAACCAGCGATACCGGCCATCATGCCCCCGCAACGGGCAGGTATCCTCCCACGGTTCGCCGGTATGCCACGAATGCTGGATGCTTTTCAAAACGCGGTCCACATGCTCAGGATGATGGACTTTTTGCCATGCGTCCGCCTGCGCTTCTTCCGGGGTTGAGCCGGTGTATTCATACCAGCGCTGGTTGTACCAGAAGACTGTGCCGTCGGCGTTCGCCATCCATGCCAGTTGCGGAATGGAATTGGACAGCATGCGGAACAGCGCTTCATTCTCTCGCAGCTCTTCCGTCCGTTCGTTAACACGCTCTTCCAGCTCACGGTTCAGTATTTCCAGTTGCCGCGTCTTACGATGCAGCTCCGCAAACACGCTGACCTTTGCGCGAAGCACGGCAGGCACAACCGGTACGGAGATATAGTCAACCGCGCCTCGCTCATAACCTTTGAGCCGGTCCAGGTCTGTAAGGTGGACGCCGGAGATAAAGATAATGGCGGTTTTCTGGAAGCGTGGATGCTGGCGGATGATCTCCGCCATTTCAAAGCCGTCCATCTCCGGCATGCTCACGTCCATCAACACTACTGCAACGTCAGTCTTGAGCAGAACTTCCAGAGCTTCGCGTCCAGAGGAGGCCTTGATCAGATTATCGCCCAGCTCGCCGAGAATGGCCTCGTAGCTGAGCAGCTTGGCGGGCTGATCATCGACCATGAGTATGTTAACTTTATCGTGAGTAGGCATATTCTTAGAGTCCCGGTACTACCTGTGCAACCACATACGAAGTGCGGATAGCAATTGGTCTGTGTTCACAGGCTTGGCCAGATACTCTGACGCGCCGGCTTCCAGACATTTTTCGCGATCACCCTTCATCGCCTTGGCTGTGAGCGCGATAATTGGCAAACGACGGAATGCAGTATTCTGTCGTATAACCTGCATGGTTTCATAACCGTCCATTTCCGGCATCATGATATCCATTAAAACAATGGCCAGGTCCGGAGTGGACTCAAGAGTGGCAATGGCTTCCCTGCCCGTACCCGCCGTGAGCACGGTCATGCCGCGGCGTTCCAGCACGCTGCTTAAGGCAAAGATGTTGCGGACGTCATCGTCCACGACAAGCACTTTCTTGCCTACCAGTGCTTCATCTGAGCGATGCAGACGGTCCAGCATGCGCTGTTTTTCCACCGGCAGATCGGCCACCACGCGATGGAGGAAGAGAGCGGTTTCATCCAGGAGACGTTCCGGCGATTCCACGTCTTTAACCACCACGCTACGGGCCAGTGTATGCAGACGCGCATCCTCTTCCGCGGAAAGCTCCTTGCCTGTGAATACGACCACGGGAAGATCGCGGACTTTCGCTTCTTCACCCAGTTGCTCAAGCACTTCAAATCCGGTCATGTCGGGCAACCGCAGATCAAGAACCGCGCAATCGAATGACTTTTCTCTAACCAGTTCCAGGGCTTCCTTTCCCGTGGCCGCTACCGTCACATCCACGTCCTTATAACCCAGCAATTCGCGGATGCTCAACTGCTCAGCAGGATTATCTTCCACCACCAGCAGTTGCTTACGACGCGGACGGGCATATTCCTTGATGCGGTCAAGCGCGGCATCAATTCCATCCGTGCTTGTAGGTTTAGTCACAAAAGAGAAGGCGCCGCGTGACAGGCCATGGTGCCAATCCTCGTCCATGGTCAACATCTGGACGGGAATGTGGCGAGTGGCTGGATCCTGTTTCAGGTGATTGAGCACAGTCCAGCCAAGCATATCCGGCAGAAAGACATCCAGGGACACGGCGGTGGGATGGAACTCACGGGCAAGAGATAAGGCCTCCGCACCGCGCATGGCGACCAGGACCTTAAAGTTTTTGTCGCGCGCCAGATCGCACAGGATGCGTGCATAATGCGGATCATCATCCACGATGAGCAGCACATTATCGCCCGGCTGCAAATCATTGCGATCATCTTCCACGCGCTCAGCAGGCTGTTCGGAAATGGCCAGACTTGCGAGCGAAGCCTGCGGTGTGGCAGAGACATTCTTGTTACTGGAAGGCAGGTTTGGCACAGTGGCGCCCACGTACGTCTGAGGCAGGTAAAGGGTGAACGTGCTGCCCTTACCCGGAGAACTGTGGAGTTGTATTTCGCCACCCAGAAGGCTGGCCAGTTCACGGCTGATAGCCAGACCCAGACCGGTTCCACCGTACTTGCGGCTGGTGCCTGCATCCGCTTGTTGAAACGCCTCGAAGATAATGCGCTGTTTGTCCTGCGGAATGCCAATGCCGGTATCTGAGACTTCAAACGCCACAACGGAAGCGGCGCTGCCCAGAATCGGGTGGTCCTTACTCCAGCCGTTGGCAGCCAGAGAAAGTGACAATCTCACGCCGCCGTGTTCAGTGAACTTGAACGCGTTGGATAACAGGTTCTTTAACACCTGCTGCAGACGCTTGGAGTCGGTGACCAGGCTGCGGCTGAGGTTGTTGTCCTGATGCATTTCAAAGCTGAGTTTTCTTGCTTCCGCTTCATGACGGAAGGGACGGCCCACCATGTCAAGCAGGCTGGCAAAGAAGACTTCTTCAGCCTCCACGGAAACCGTTCCGGATTCAATCTTGGAGAGATCAAGAATGTCAGAGATCAGGTTGAGCAGGTCAGTTCCCGCGCCGTGAATGGTGCGGGCAAATTCAACCTGCTTGGGTGTGAGGTTGGCATCGGGATTGTCAGACAACTGCTGGCCGAGCACAAGAATACTGTTCAACGGCGTACGCAACTCGTGTGACATGTTGGCCAGGAATTCTGACTTGTATTTCGACGTGAGGGCCAGTTCCTTGGCTTTTTCCTCCAGAGCGCGGCGAGCCTGCTCAATTTCCTGGTTCTTGCGTTCCACTTCCACGTTCTGTTCGGCAAGCTGCTGGGCTTTTTGCGCCAACTGTTCGTTGGTCTGCTGCAATTCCTTCTGCTGGGTTTGCAGTTCCGTGGCCAGCTGTTGTGATTGCTTGAGCAGACCTTCCGTCTGCATGGTGGCTTCAATACTGTTGAGCACGATACCGATACTGGCGGTCAACTGTTCAAGGAAGGACAAGTGCGAAGCGGTGAAGGCGTTTAAGGTAGCCAGCTCAATCACGGCTTTCACGCGGTCTTCAAAAAGTACCGGCAGCACAATCACGTTGCGCGGCGTGGCTTCAAACAATCCGGAACGAACCGGCATCGTGTGTGAAGGAATATCGGTGATCAGCATGCGTCGCTTATCCGTGGCACACTGGCCCACCAGGCCTTCACCGGTTCTCAAATGTTGCACATGACCTTCCGCACCATCGGCATAAGCTGACAGCAGCGTCATGGTGCCCAGCTCTTCTTCCATCTGGTAGATCACGCCTTGTTGCGCATTTACCAGCGGGGCAAGCTCTGACAGCAGCATGCGGCCTACCGTTGTCAGGTCGCGCTGGCCCTGCAACATGCCGGTAAAGCGGGCCAGGTTCGTCTTCAACCAGTCCTGCTCGGTGTTACGCTCCGTGGTGAGACGGAGGTTATCGATCATGGTATTGATGTTGTCTTTTAACTCGGCCACTTCGCCGCTGGCTTCCACCTGAATCGATCGAGTGAGATCGCCTTTAGTTACGGCCGTTGCCACTTCTGCAATAGCGCGGACCTGGTTGGTCAGGTTATCGGCCAGCAGGTTTACGTTACCGGTAAGGTCCTTCCATGTACCGGATGCGCCGGGCACGTTTGCCTGGCCACCGAGCCGGCCTTCCACGCCGACTTCGCGGGCCACCGTGGTCACCTGATCGGCGAAGGTCGCCAGCGTATTGGTCATGTTATTGATGGTTTCGGCCAGAGCAGCCACTTCGCCCTTGGCGTTCACCGTCAACTTCTGCGTGAGTTCGCCGTTAGCCACGGCGGTCACCACTTTCACGATACCGCGCACCTGTTCAGTAAGGTTGGCGGCCATCACGTTCACGTTGTCCGTAAGATCTTTCCATGTACCGGCCACACCGGGCACCTTGGCCTGTCCACCGAGTTTGCCGTCTGTTCCCACTTCGCGGGCCACGCGCGTTACTTCGGCAGCGAACGCGTTGAGCTGGTCCACCATCGTATTGATGGTGTTTTTGAGCTCAAGAATTTCACCTTTCACGTCTACGGTGATCTTGCGGGAGAGATCGCCGCGAGCCACGGCAGTGGTTACTTCGGCGATGTTACGCACCTGGCCAGTCAAGTTACCGGCCATCGCGTTCACTGAGTCAGTAAGATCCTTCCACGTGCCACCGACGCCGGGCACGGTGGCCTGTCCGCCAAGTCGGCCTTCGGTTCCCACTTCGCGGGCCACGCGTGTTACTTCGGCAGCGAAGGAGCGCAACTGCTCAACCATGGTATTGAGCGTTTCCTTGAGCTGCAGAATTTCACCGCGTACGTCCACGGTGATCTTCTTGGACAAGTCACCGTTCGCGATGGCCGTTGCCACTTCCGCGATGTTACGCACCTGGCCGGTAAGGTTGCTGGCCATGAAGTTCACGTTGTCCGTGAGATCCTTCCACGTTCCGGCGACTCCGGGCACCTGCGCCTGTCCGCCGAGCTTACCGTCAGTTCCCACTTCGCGGGCCACGCGGGTCACTTCGCCGGCGAACGCGTTGAGCTGGTCCACCATGGTGTTGATGGTGTTCTTGAGCTCAAGGATTTCGCCCTTCACGTCCACCGTGATTTTGCGGGAGAGATCGCCTCTGGCCACGGCTGTAGTTACTTCGGCGATATTACGCACCTGACCGGTCAAGTTGCCGGCCATGGAGTTCACGGAATCGGTGAGATCCTTCCATGTTCCGGCCACGCCGGGCACGTTAGCCTGACCACCGAGACGCCCTTCGGTTCCTACTTCGCGGGCCACACGGGTTACTTCACCGGCGAACGCGTTGAGCTGGTCCACCATCGTGTTGATGGTTTCTTTCAGCAGCAGGATTTCACCGCTGACGTTCACCGTAATCTTCTTGGATAAATCTCCGTTAGCGATGGCCGTCGCCACGTCAGCAATGTTACGCACCTGACCGGTGAGGTTGCTGGCCATGGAGTTCACGGAATCCGTGAGATCCTTCCACGTACCGCCGACGCCTGGCACCTGCGCCTGACCACCGAGTTTGCCGTCTGTACCCACTTCGCGGGCGACGCGCGTAACTTCGGAAGCGAAAGAGCGCAACTGGTCCACCATGGTATTAATGGTGTCTTTGAGCTCGAGAATTTCGCCCTTCACGTCTACCGTGATTTTGCGGGAGAGATCGCCACGGGCCACAGCCGTTGCCACTTCAGCGATGTTACGTACCTGGCCCGTCAGGTTGCTGGCCATGAAGTTTACGTTGTCCGTGAGATCCTTCCACGTACCGTCAACTCCGGGCACCTGCGCCTGGCCGCCTAACATACCCGCGGTTCCCACTTCGCGGGCTACACGGGTTACTTCACCGGCGAACGCGTTGAGCTGATCCACCATGGTATTAATGGTGTTCTTGAGCTCTAGAATTTCGCCTTTCACGTCCACGGTGATCTTGCGGGAGAGATCGCCTCTGGCCACGGCGGTGGTCACTTCCGCAATGTTACGAACCTGCGCCGTGAGGTTACCGGCCATCGAGTTTACGGAGTCAGTAAGATCCTTCCACGTACCGGCCACACCGGGCACGTTGGCCTGACCACCAAGACGGCCTTCCGTTCCCACTTCGCGGGCCACGCGGGTCACTTCGCCGGCGAACCTGTTCAGCTGGTCCACCATGGTGTTGAGTGTCTCTTTGAGCTGGAGGATTTCGCCGCGGACGTCCACGGTGATTTTGCGTGAAAGATCGCCGTTGGCGATGGCCGTTGCCACTTCTGCAATGTTACGCACCTGACCAGTCAAGTTGCTGGCCATGAAGTTTACGTTGTCAGTAAGATCCTTCCACGTTCCGGCCACTCCGGGCACCTGCGCCTGGCCGCCCAGCTTTCCTTCCGTACCCACTTCGCGGGCCACGCGCGTTACTTCGCCGGCGAAGCCGTTGAGCTGGTCCACCATCGTGTTGATGGTGTCTTTGAGTTCGAGAATTTCGCCCTTCACGTCCACCGTGATCTTGCGGGAGAGGTCGCCGCGGGCCACGGCGGTGGTTACTTCGGCGATGTTACGTACCTGGGCCGTGAGGTTGCCGGCCATGGCGTTCACTGAGTCGGTAAGATCTTTCCACGTTCCGGCTACACCGGGCACCACGGCCTGACCACCAAGTTTACCGTCAGTACCTACTTCGCGGGCCACGCGCGTCACTTCAGAAGCGAAGGAGCGCAATTGGTCCACCATGGTGTTAATGGCTTCCTTGAGTTGAAGAATTTCGCCGCGGACGTCCACGGTAATTTTGCGGGAGAGATCGCCGCTCGCCACCGCGTTCGTTACTTCAGCAATGTTACGAACCTGGCCGGTGAGGTTGCTGGCCATGGAGTTCACGGAATCGGTAAGATCCTTCCACGTTCCGGCGACGCCGGGCACTTTGGCCTGGCCGCCCAGCTTTCCATCAGTACCCACTTCGCGCGCCACGCGCGTCACTTCTGAAGTGAAGATGCTGAGCTGCTGAATCATCGTGTTCACAATGTTCGCGGAGCGAAGGAATTCACCTTCCAGGGGACGCCCATCCACGTCCAGACGAACGGTCTGGGTGAGATTGCCTTGTGCCACGGCGGCGATAGCGCGCGTGACTTCCGTGGTCGGGCGCAAAAGGTCTTCCACCAGCGTGTTTACGGACCCTTCCATTTCTCCCCAGGCGCCGCGGGTCTGGTGAAATCGCGTGCGTTCACGCGTTCTGCCTTCTTTGCCCACAGCTTGTCCAACACGCTTCAATTCGCGCGCCATTTGCTCATTGGCGGCAACAATATTGTTGAACGTGTCCGCGATCTTGCCGGGAAGGCCGGTCCATGAACCCGGCAGGCGGATGGAAAAGTCACCTTCCTGCATCTTTTGCAGGCTGGCGAGGATAACTGTCAGGTCGGCAGCGGGAGCTTCCACCACTCCGACTGCGCCGGAGGAGCGTCCGTTCTCCGACGAGGGGGGTTTGCCGACGGCTGTGGCGGCGGATGAATTGGAATTATTTTTCTTCATTGGAGTTTCCGGGGAGCGAACGGAAATTGATTAGCTTGCGCTAATGATACAGGCGGAGAAAGCAACATGACACACGAATTGTTTCGTCTAATTGAGGGGTCGGCCATACATGAATCTCAAAACAATTTGCGTGTAGTTTCCAGCAGTTTGCAAATGAGACTAAATTGTTTCCAGTTCAGAATGAATCCCTTTTATCACCTAACACGTGCTACAGACATGTATAAATGATTACCATCGCAGTACGGCCCAGAATTCATATCTTCTTACAGCCAGAGGCTTTGATGCAAGCTGCCGAATATGAGTTGTCTCGAACCCTTAGCTGCACAGGCTTCGGTGCCTTTAACGGAGTTTTGAAGGTCTCTTGAAACTTCCATGGTGTGTTGCGGAAACGCTTTAGAGCTCCAGGGGCATCGGAAAGAGTCATCTCTGAGCTCCAGTCGCCATTACTCTTCAATTTCGCAGCTAGGCGTAAACGGATGATTCAAGATTTGGCGTCCCCGACGGGATTTGAACCCGTGTTACCGCCGTGAAAGGGCGATGTCCTAGGCCGGGCTAGACGACGGGGACGCGTACAGGAAGGTGTGCTTTCGCGAACTCATCGATAGTAACAGGTGCTTAAAACTGCTGTCAAAACAGAGCTGTTAATGGAAAGTTGAGGCCAACCATGAAGTGAGCACGGCACAAGCTCGAGGGTGAAATGTTAGAACTACCTGGCCTATCCTTATTACGGTTGAAAAACCGAGCTGCGCCAACCGCGAAAATATGGCCGGCTGACACAGAAGCTGACAGGCGGCTTTTGCGTCACTATCTTCTCTCAAAAAATCTCAGCTCGCGTTTATTAGTTCTCAGCTCGGGGGCTTTTGCAACGATCTTTATCGCGTAAAAAAACCCTCCTGGCAAAACTCCCCGGCGTGAATTCCTGCACCCAAATATTTTCTTTACAGTGAAATTTGTACGCTTTGCCAGGTTATTGATATCTTGGAGGGTCGCCGGGAATCGCGCCGATAGTTCCGCATTCCTATCAGAGATGAAAAAGCAAACATCCATCCGGTCAAATTCAGCGTACTAGGACTAGAGATTCATGCGCTTGTCAGGCACGCAGGTGTCAGATCCAAAAAACGAACGGGCCTTGATAGCGCGCATCCGTGCCGGGGATGAGAGCGCGATGTCCGATTTATATGACCGCTATTCCGGAATTGTTTACGGCGTCGCGCTGCGAGTGCTGGGTAATACAATGGCTGCCGAAGACGTGTTGCAGGAGGTGTTTCTGCAGCTCTGGCGCAACCCGCAGGCCTTTGATGCCGAGCGGGGACGCCTGGCGCCATGGCTGGCGGTGATTGCACGCAACAGGTCGATTGATGTATTGCGCAAGCGTCCCATGGAAGAGGATATTGACGAGCTGCCGATCTCAACGGGTGTGAACCTGGAAGACGAAGCTTCTGAACGCATGGCCATTGATAAAGTACGCGGTGTGCTGGCGCAGTTGCCACCCGACCAGCGTAAGACACTGGAGATGGCATATTTTGAAGGCATGACGCATACCGAGATCGCCAGCAAGACAGGCGAACCGCTGGGCACGGTAAAAACGCGAATACGTTACGGGCTGCTGGCCCTGAGAAAAGCATTTTCATGACGCAACACGCACAATACGCTGACGCCCTGGCGCTCTACGCCCTGGGTGCACTGGATGACCAGCGCGAGCTGGCCGAACTCCAGGCACATCTGGGCACGTGCGGAGAATGTCGTCGCGAACTGGAAGCCCTGCGGGCGGATGCCGCGCTGCTTGCGCTCTCAGCGGTTGGACCACAGCCTCCGCAACGTTCGCGCGAGAGATTGATGCGTGCGATTGAGGCAGAGCCTCGCCGCGAAATGAGGCCGAAATCGCGCGTGGTGCTGGGACGTCTGCGTTCACGCTGGCTGTCATTTGCGCCCATCACCGTGGCGCTGCTGCTGGTGATGATCAGCGCCGCGCTGGTGCTTGAGAACTATCGTTTGCGCAATCGCAATGTAAGATTGAATGCGCAGATCAGCACCGAAGTTCAGAATTCCGCGCATGCTCGGGCCGTGCTTGAAGTGTTGAACTCACAGACCACACAGAAGATGGTACTGGTGGCGGCTAAGGAAAGGCCTCAGCCGCAAGTCAAAACCATCTATGAAGAAGAAAAAGGCCGCGTGCTGTTGCTGGCCAGTAACCTTGCTCCGCTCCCGGCGGACAAGGTGTACGAGTTGTGGCTGCTCCCTGCTTCCGGAGCAGCGCCCATGCCTGCCGGAATCTTCAAACCGGATGCCAATGGGAACTCCATGATGCTGCAAACCATGGGTAGCGATTCCATTGCAGCCAAGGGGTTTGCGATCACGATTGAAAATTCGGGCGGCAGCCAGACCCCGACGTCGCCGATTGTGTTTGCCCCAGCGGGTTAAAAAAGCCTACCGCTGATTAACGCGGATCAGCGCAGATTTTAAAAATGCCAAGTCCAGGCCACAAAGAGCAAGAGCATCTTTCGGCAGCCGGCGAGCTATCTACGAAACAGCACGGCAGGATTGTCCGGGTCCAGCTATCGTGAACCTTTCTGTTCCCATTTCATGCAATGAGATTTGTGATTATCACCGCAGCCGAGGGGCGGCTGCGTTCCACGAACATCGAGAATTCAAGCAATGATGCATGGATGAATGACAAAATGGGTTGAATCAGAGTCGCGAACAGAGAAATCTTCATCGAAACAATCCTCTCCTGCCTTACAAAAAATCGCAAAAACTTCTTGACATCGCTTTCTCCAACCATGCATAATTATGCATCACACTGAATAAATATACGTCATGACTAAACTGGCCCGCCAACAAACGATCCTGGAGCTTGCGCATGAGTCGCCGCTGCCGAACCAGCAGGAACTGGTGAAGGTATTGGCGCGTCGCGGATTTCAGGTGACGCAGGCCACTCTGTCACGGGACATCAACGAACTCCGGCTGGTGAAAACGGCGGAGGGCTACGTGATGCCGAATGGCGATGCATCCAACGAACCGCTTCCGGCGGTATCGCGCGTGGTGCGTGAATTTGTTCGTGAAGTGCGGCGCGCGCAGAACCTGCTGGTGATCAAGACTATTCCCGGCAGCGCGCAACCTGTTGCGGTGGCGATTGATGCCGAAGGCTGGAATGAAGTGGTAGGCACGGTCGCCGGTGATGACACCATCCTGATTATTTCCGGCAACAATAAAAAAGCCCGAGAAATGCACATCCGCCTGGAGGCGATGCAAGCCTAATGCCTCTGAGCGTTCAACCTGCTGTAGTCGGGGCAACCGGCTACGCCGGCTTTGAGCTGGCGCGTCTGCTTTACCGTCATCCGCGGGTGAGCAAGCCTGTCCTTTATACACGTGAAGGCGAGGCCACAGGCCCGGCTTTGCTGGATGAACTCTATCCGCACATCAGCGGCAACGGCGGATTTCCGCTACAGCCATTTTCATGGGAAAGTCTGCGCGAGCAACATGTAAACGTCCTGTTTCTGGCGACGCCGCATGAGATTTCCCGCGAGTACGCACCGAAGGCGCTGGAGCACGGAATGCAGGTAATCGACTTGAGCGGCGCGTGGCGGCTGGCAGGCAATAGGTCGCGCGAAGTTTACAAATTCAAAGATACCGATACGGCGTTGGCAGACAAGCTGACGGCTTCTGCCGTGTATGGCATCCCGGAGTTGAACCGGACGCGTCTGAAAGATGCAACGTTAGTGGCGAATGCAGGTTGCTATGCAACGTCCATTATCCTGGCGCTGGCGCCGCTGGTCAGAGCCGGACTGCTTGACCTGAATCACGGCATCATCTGCGATTCCAAGTCAGGAGTTTCAGGCGCGGGCAAGCAACCGACGGAGAAAACACATTTTGTAGAGGTGGCGGAGAACCTTTCCGCCTATGCCGTTTTTAACCATCGCCACACCGGCGAAATCATGGAACAGCTTGGTCTCACGAATGACCAACTGGTCTTTACACCACACCTGCTGCCGATTCCACGAGGCATTTTATCCACGATTTATGCACGCCTGAACGCGCCTGCGCAGCCCGCGGACGTGGAGCAGTGCATGCGTAACTTCTACAGTGGCTCGCCCTGGGTAAGGATCTTCCCTGCCGGTAAGCTGCCGCAGATTCAATATTCGCTCCATAGCAACTACTGTGACGTTGGTTTTGTGCTGGCGCCGGACCGACGACGACTGGTCATCGTCTCCTGCCTGGACAACCTGATCAAAGGCGCAGCCGGACAGGCGGTCCAAAACATGAACGTGATGCACGGATGGAACGAAGAGGAGGGTCTGAAATGAAAATCGTGGTGAAACTGGGTGGAGCGACGATGGAAGATGCGGCGCTGTTGCAGCGCGCCGCGCTGGCGATTAAGCAACTGGCCAGCGAGCATCAGGTGGCTGTGGTCCACGGTGGCGGCTCCGCGCTCACGCGTATCCTCAACCAGATGGGCAAAGCCAGCGAGTTCATTGACGGGCTGCGGGTGACTGACGCCGAGACGCGCGACTTCGCCGTGATGGTGCTGGCCGGACACATGAACAAGAAACTGGTGGCGGCGCTTTCCAGCATTGGCCAGTCCGCGATGGGAATGTGCGGCGGCGATGGCATGGCGTTCCGCGCACGGAAGAAAGCGCCCAATGGACATGACCTTGGCTTTGTCGGCGAGATCTCCGCGGCCGATCCGCGCTGGATTGAGACCATCTGGAAGGAAGCCTGCGTGCCGGTGATCTCCAGCGTTGCGCTGGGAAGCGATGGACAGTACTACAACGTGAATGCCGACCAGATGGCTTCTGCCTGTGCTGTGGCCTGCCACGCGAATGCGCTGATCTTTCTTACCGATGTATCGGGCGTGAAAGATGCGGAAGGCCTCGTGATTCGCTGGCTGGACCTGACCATGGCCGCTGACCTGAAACAGAAGTCTGTGATTCACGGCGGCATGCTGCCCAAGCTGGACGCCTGCAAAAATGCGCTGATGCACGGCGTGAATCGCGTACGCATATTGCCCGCGGCGGAAGTGGAAGCCCTGCCCGGCTTTTACGTGACAAAGATCGAATCCGGAACGGAGGTCCTGGTAGCGTGAATCTGGAGCAAGTAAAGAAACTGGAATCCAAGCTGTTGCTTGCGACTTATGATCGCTACCCGGTGCTGTTGCACAAAGGCAGCGGAGTGTATGTGTATGACCACAAGGGCCGGCGCTACCTGGATTTCCTGAGTGGCATTGGCGTGAACGCTCTGGGCTATGCGCATCCGGCCATCACCAGGACGATTGCGCGCGAAGCCAGGCTGCTGGTGCATACCTCAAATCTTTTTTACAACGAATATCAGGGCAAGTTGGCAGCGGTGCTGAGCAAGATCACGGGACTCGACCGCGCGTTCTTTACCAACAGTGGAACAGAAGCCTGGGAAGCAGCAATGAAGGTAGCCCGCGCCTATGCCAAGGCCAACGCACCTGAAGGCAGCACACCCAAGTGGCGCTTTCTGGCATTGGAACACTCGTTCCACGGGCGCACTTTCGGATCAGTTTCCACCACGCATAAGGAAAAATATCGGCAGCCATTTGAGCCAGTGGTGCCGGGCGTGGAGTTTGTGAAGTTCAATGACCTTGCCGACCTGGAAAAGAAGTTCGACGCCACGGTCTGCGCCATTGGATTTGAGTTTGTTCAAGGTGAAGGCGGGATTCGTCCGGTGAGCCGTGAGTTCGCACAAAAGGCGCGCGAACTGGCAACGAAGCATAACGCTCTGCTGATCGCAGACGAAATCCAGAGCGGTTTAGGTCGCACAGGAAAATGGTTTGGCTACCAGCATTATGGAATCAAGCCGGACATGGTCACGCTGGCCAAGCCACTGGCTGGCGGCCTGCCGCTGGGCGCATTGCTGGTCACCGAGAACGTTGCTGGATGCATACATCCGGGAATGCATGGCACCACGTTTGGTGGGGGCCCATTGGCATGCGCGGTGGCACTGCAAGTGATCAACGTTCTGGAACGGCAGAAACTTTTGAAGCACGCGCAACAGACTGGCGAATATCTAGTCACCAAGCTGCGGCAGATGCAGCATAACAACCCCGCGATTAAAGAAGTGCGCGGCATGGGATTGATGATTGGGCTGGACCTGGAGTCGGCAGAACTGGCCAAGTCAACGTTCCAGCATTTGCTGGACCACGGAGTGATTACCAATCGTACGGATGAGACGGTGATACGCATGCTGCCGCCGCTCATTATCAAGAAGAAACATGCAGACGAGGTGCTGAAGCTGATTGGCCAGGCACTGGGCAAGAGTGAAGCTGCGCTGGCCGCCACGGCCCAAGGGAGGAATAAATGATGTCTGCAAGAATCTTTGATTACGCAACCACCGTTGCACCGATGCAGTCGCCGGCGGATTCCCGCGATCTGGTATCAGTCCAGGATTTTTCGATTGAAGAGACCAAGTCTCTCTTTGAGCTGACGCACATTATCAAACGCCGTCCTGCAGACTTCCGTGGGGCCCTGGCCGGCAAACAGCTTGTTCTGTTCTTCGAGAAGGCGTCGCTGCGTACGCGCCTGACGTTTGAAGCCGGCATGGCGAGTCTGGGCGGGACTTCACTGTTCATGGACCAGACAACGTCCCGCCTGGGCGAACGTGAGCCGGTATGCGACATCGCACGCAACGTGGAACGCTGGGTGGACGCCGTGGTGCTCAGAACCTATGCCCACTCCACCATCACGGACATGGCGGCCAACGCGTGCATTCCGGTGATCAACGCCTTGAGTGACGTGGAACATCCGTGCCAGGCATATGCGGATTTCTTTACCCTGCAGGAAAAGTTCGGCGACTTGCGCCCGATCCACACTGCCTATGTGGGCGACGGCAACAACGTGGCGCATTCCCTGATGCTGGCCGCGGCGACACTGGGAACGAGTATCTCCATTGCGACGCCGCAAGGCTACGAGCCTGACGCGGGAATTACGGCGCAAGCGAAAGCGATTGGCCGCAATACCGGCGCGATCATTGAGATCACCAACGATCCGGAAAAAGCCGCCACCGGCGCCAATGCTATCTACACCGATGTGTGGGCGAGCATGGGCCAGGAAACCGAAGCCAGGGAACGTGCCCGCATCTTCAAGCCCTATCAGGTCAACCAGCAGCTCTTTGACCTGGCGGCGCCGGACGCGTTCTTTATGCACTGTCTGCCCGCGCATCGCGGCGAAGAAGTGACAGCCGACGTGATTGATTCTCCGCGGTCGATTGTGTTTGACCAGGCGGAGAACCGCATGCATGTGCAGAAAGCAATTTTATTAATGTTATTGGGCAGCGGCATGGGTCGCGGGTCCGCGAGGAGCAATCATGCGTGAGAAAGTTGTATTGGCATATTCCGGAGGACTTGATACCTCCATCATTATTCCCTGGTTGAAGGAAAACTATAACTGTGACGTAATCGCCATGATCGCCGACGTGGGCCAGGGCGATGACATGGATGCCGTGGTTGAAAAAGCACATAAGACCGGCGCGGCGAAAGTGATTGTAAAAGACCTGCGCGAAGAGTTTCTGAATGACTATGTCTTCCCTGCCGTACGCGCAGGCGCAGTGTACGAACACAAGTATCTGCTTGGTACTTCCCTGGCGCGTCCGGTGATTGCCAAGCACCAGGTGGAAGTGGCGTTGCAGGAAAATGCGACAGCACTGGCACATGGATGTACAGGCAAGGGCAATGATCAGGTCCGCTTTGAGCATGCCTTTCAGGCACTGGCTCCGGAACTTAAAGTGATTGCGCCGTGGCGCGAGTGGACATTGAAATCGCGCGAGGACTGCCTTGACTACGCTGAGGCGCGCGGTATTTCGGTAACCGCCAGCCGCGAGAAGATCCACAGTCGCGATCGGAACCTGTGGCACATCAGCCATGAAGGCGGCGAGCTGGAAGATCCGGCCAACGCTCCCTTTGAAAGCACCTGGCAACTCACGAAATCACCGCAGGAAGCCCCGGACAACGAAGAGAGTGTGAGCATCGGCTTTGTTGCCGGCACACCGGTATCGGTAAACGGACAAGAGCTGGAACCGGTGCAATTGGTGGAACTGCTGAACGAGATTGGCGGACGCAATTCCATTGGCCGCGTTGACCTGGTGGAAAACCGTTTTGTCGGAATCAAATCCCGTGGCTGCTATGAGACGCCCGGTGGCACGCTGATCCTCACAGCCCATCGCGAACTGGAAGCACTCTGCCTGGAGCGCGAACTTACGCACTTCAAGCAGGAGATCGCGCTGAAATACGCGGAACTGGTTTACTTTGGCCTGTGGTTCACACCGCTGAGAGAAGCACTGGATGCTTTCGTGGCACAAACACAAAAAGAAATCACCGGCACGGTTACGCTGAAACTATACAAGGGCAACGTTAACATTGGCAGCCGTGCGTCAGAAAATTCACTGTACCGTACGGATCTCTCGTCCTTCACCATGGGCGACAGCTACAACCAGAAAGACGCTGAAGGCTTCATCCGCATTCTGGGATTGCCGGCGCGTTCTCTCGCTCTTCTAAAGCAGAAGCAGGAGGGCGTTAGACAGGAGACCGCGAAGTGAAGATGTGGTCGGGCAGATTCCGGCAGCCGCTGGACCCGCGGTTCGAGCAATGGCAGCGGTCATTTCCATTTGATCGCAAGCTGCTGCAATTTGAACTGGAAGCAAGCAGCGCACACGCAGAGACATTGCGTGCTGCCGGAGTTCTGTCCGCTGATGAACACAGGCAGGTCCTTTCAGGGTTGGCGCAGATTTCCGCCGCTGAACAGGAACCCGGGTACATGGACGACGCGGAGGCCGAAGACGTCCATCACTTTGTGGAGAACAAGCTGGTC
>Ga0209863_10000158_pt1 | contig 42225 bp, 40 predicted proteins | sample OrgsoiDNA2013046_FD_185796 | JGI IMG/M metagenome (GOLD analysis project Ga0209863, IMG submission 185796) | Permafrost soil microbial communities from the Arctic, to analyse light accelerated degradation of dissolved organic matter (DOM) -... | ecosystem: Environmental > Terrestrial > Soil >...
GATAACATTTGAAGATGGTATCCTGCTCCCGGCTTACCGCCTGCCTACAGAAGCAGAATGGGAATATGCTGCGCTTGGATATATTAACCAGAATCCTGCTGCAAGTACTAAAGACAGTAAAAGAGGCGAAGAACTTATTGCCAATAAACAGGTTTACTCCTGGAGCCAGAACGTAAATGGGCTGCGTGATTCACGCCGGGGTAGCTGGCAGGGAACCTTTCTTGCGAACTTCAAAAGAGGAAGTGGTGATAATATGGGTGTTGCCGGTGGTTTAAATGATAACGCCGTATATACTGCGGATGTAACTTCCTTTTTTCCAAACGGTTTCGGACTATATAATATGTCTGGCAACGTGAGTGAGTGGGTGGAAGATGTTTATCGTCCACTTTCTTCTCAGGACGTTAATGATGTCGCTCCATTCCGTGGTAACAAATTTCAAACCATGGACCTGGGTAAAGAAAGTAAACCCGAAAGAGACAGCCTGGGCAGGATTAAGTACCGTGCTGTAACAGATAAAGAAAGTGAAACCAGAAGAAACTATCAGAAGGGTGATGTTATCAATTACCTGGATGGTGACTCCCTGATCTCCGGCATCAGTTATGGGTATGGTAAAACCACCCTGATCAGTGATAAATCAAGAGTTATTAAAGGTGGCAGCTGGAATGACCGCGCCTATTGGCTGGGACCTGGAACAAGACGTTTCATGGAAGAAGACCAGGCTAGCTCTACAGTTGGTTTCCGTTGCGCCATGGATCGTGTAGGCAGCGCAGCAGGTAACGGTAGACAAACCGGAATCAGTTACAAAACAAGAAAACAAAACGCCCGCAAACAGTAATACCTTTTTAAACTATATAAAAGCCATCTCGATTCAACGAGGTGGCTTTTTTGTTTGTTAGATTTGCGTCTTAAGCTTAAAGCCAAAAGCGCAAAGCCTAAAGCTAATATGGAAGTGTGAAAGTGTTTTGAACAGGATAATATTAATGAAGCACAGTGGAAATATTAGGATGACTATTTACTTTTATAAATGGTATTTGAAAAAACCTGATTCTGAAAATGAACGTTAGACCTGCTATCACAACAGAAAGTCTATATCAGCTTTATTTAAAATATCCATCTGTTTGTACGGATACCAGAAAGGTTCAGGCAGGAGATTTATTTTTCGCGTTGAAAGGGGAAAATTTCAATGGAAACGACTTCGCGATACAGGCTCTTGACAACGGCGCCGGTTATGCGGTAATTGATGAAGAAATAAAGAATACTGGAGATTATACTGGTCGGCTGATCCGCGTCGAAAACGTATTATCTGCGTTGCAATCACTCGCTGGTCATCACAGAAACCAGTTTTCCATACCATTTATTGCCATCACCGGAAGCAACGGAAAAACGACCACGAAGGAATTAATTCATGCAGTCCTCTCTGAAAAATACAAAACATATACAACGGAAGGTAATCTGAATAATCATATTGGTATACCCCTTACGATCTTAAAAATTAAAAAAGACGCAGAAATTGCGATTGTTGAAATGGGTGCTAATCACCTGGATGAAATTGCAGGTTATTGTGTTTATACAAGGCCAACACATGGATTAATCACCAATGCCGGAAAAGCACATCTTGAAGGATTCGGAGGTTTGGCAGGCGTCAGGAAAGGAAAAGGTGAGCTCTTTGATTATCTCCGGGCCTATGGCGGATGCGCCTTTGTAATGTGGGATTATGATTATTTGCAGCAAATGAGTAAAGGAATCCGCGAAATTTTTTCTTATGGAACAAATCATGCGGATATAACTGGAATCGCCGAAATATCTGCGCCTTATTTAAAAGTCATTATCACAAAGGGAAGCTCTGCAGGGTCCATTCATACCCGTCTGACGGGGGATTATAATCTGTCCAATGTGCTTGCTGCCGTTTGTATTGGAAGTTATTTCAAAGTAATTCCGAATGCAATAAAAAGAGGAATTGAAAATTATGAGCCCTCGAATAGCCGCTCGCAATTAATTCTGGCGGGAAGCAATCAAATTGTACTGGATGCATATAATGCCAATCCTTCCAGTATGAAACTGGCCATCGAGAATTTTATGCATTTTCCTGTGACCGACAAAATTTTATTACTGGGGGGCATGATGGAACTCGGTTCCGAAAGTGTGACAGAGCATGAACAAATTCTCAAGCTGATTGAAAAAAATAAGTGGAAAGAAGTTGTTCTGGTTGGCGGTGATTTTTTAAAAACAAAACATCCGTACCTGAGTTTTGTCAACGCAGACGAGGCCGGACAATGGGTCGCCTCTCAATCATTTAATAATTCGGCATTCCTGGTAAAAGGATCAAGAAGTATGCAGATGGAAAAAACGATTGCAAGCCTGACAAGTAAATCTTAACGCCTGATACTGTCACTCCCATACTCTCATATTCCCATACTCTCATTTCCCGGCTTGCCATTTAATTACTTCGTGTCTGATTGGCTTTAGGGTCTGGATATACGCATAAATATTTCCAAGGTCTTTATCAGTCATATTACCATACAAGGTCCATGGCATGATGGTTTGTACATCGCCCTGATTCACCGTACGGTGAGCAACTGCACTGTCCCTGTAAGAAGCAAAATGCTGTATGAAAAATTCCCTGGTCCAGCTGCCAATGCCTGTTTCCTTATCGGTCGTGATATTAGCCGAGCTGACTTTACCTCCAGGCATGGGAAATACTCTTCCTCCCGCCAGCGCAAATGCGTTATCAAATTTCCCTTTTTCGAAAGGCGTATGACAGTCATAGCAGGATGCAATAGTGAATAAATAGTGACCGCTGGCAATACTGTCTACGGCGGGTGGAATTTGCATGGGCTCTGCTTTTTTTGGAATTGTATTCAGGATGATATTCATTGGGAAATCGGCTGACGACTCCGGTACTTTGTTTTGGATCGGTTTCAATGTGCGCAGGTAGGCGACCAATGCGTTCACATCTTCAGGTGCGGCAAATCCATATGAATGATAGGGCATGACGGGGAAAATAGGTTTGCCATTTTTACGTACTCCAGTTGTAATGACCCTGTATATTTCTCCATCGGTCCAGTTACCAATTCCTAAAGGCGTAATGTTCGCAGAGTAAAAGACGCCAGGAAAGCCCTCGGTCTGATCGAACCGCTCCCCTCCCATTCCTAAAGTCGCCGGAATAAGGGGCATGGTGAATTGGTTTATATTCCGGTGGCTGTGACAGTCCATACAAGACATAACCCGGTTCGCCAGATAATAGCCTCTTTCCACGCTGGCAGCAGATTTATCGACAGTAATTTGTGGGGCAGCACCGACATCCGGCAAGGCAATTTTAATATAGGCAATAATTGCGGTGATGATCAGGAGGACAGAGCATAGGATGATGCCCAGTATTTTCAGGAATTTTTTCATGTCAGAATAGTTATGTCGAAGTAAGGAGTTACTAACGCGGACTGATCAAGGAACTCATAGGCGTACGACGATTTTTGAAATCCATCATGTCAACTTTCACACTTCCTACACTGATCGGGCTTTCAACACGAACCGGGATATGGTTTGAATCATCACTTATCCATACGGTCATTTTTTCACCACCTTCAAAAATGGTTCCTTTTATAAGTAACGGTTTTATTTTGATGGCGCGAAACTTACCATATTTGGTTTTAATGGTTTCTTTACCCACATAACGAATATACAGATCATATACCTGATTATCGAGGAACATCGAAAACGGAATCTTGTCACCCGGTTTCATTTTATCAAAGTCGATATTTCGGGCATAATACATTGTACTCAAAACATCCTGTATACAGTCCGGCGTTTTGAAAACACCTGAATTTGTAATTGCAGTATGAGCTGTTTTATTAAAACTGACATTCTCATATTTTCTATAGGAGCCTTCGCTGACATTACGGATAAATTTTAACGGCTGAAGGCTGGCCGTATCAATAAAACTCTCATATTTATCCCTGACTTTAAAAAAATTATCCAAAAAGGAATAATTTTTCCCTGTTCCTGTTACATGATAAACAGGCTTGCCACTCAAATCCTCCAGGGCCACAGTAAATGTGGCTTCCCCCGCAGCAATATAGACACCAGCCAGTGTATAATAAACTTTGAAAGTAATGCTTTCACCTGCCTGGAAAGCCCGATTTGGAAGACCGCAGAAATCACCCCCGTCTTTTAAAGGCAATGAAAAACCAAATAGAAATATGCACACGATTAAAGCAATCGATTTCATCTGCGGCTAAATAATTTGATCCTTAAAATTAATAAACTCCCTACTAACGCCGGGATTATTAAATTAATTAGCCAGATGCCCAGTGATACTGCCAGGATTCCGGCAGTATTAAAGGTGAATACCTGAAACACCTGTATCCCGACGGCCCAACGGAATCCAAGATCTGTTAAAAACGTTAACGTTGGTACAATGGCCATTAATACAAACATTACACTAACGCCCGTGAATACCTGCAATCCAAGTAATGGAATGCCGAATAATGAAAATAACAGACCATACTGCAATATAAATACAAGATAACGAACAGTGGAAAGGAAAAGGATTTTGGACAAAGCGAAGAAGCTGAAGTTTTCAGGAACAGAAATTGTTTTTTTATTTTTTTTAAGCCATTTATTCAGCTTCTTTACCAGCGGATCGAATTGGAAATAAACCAGAGCAAGTGTGATCGCTGCCAAAATGGTGACAATAATTACTGGTTTAAATAAATTATTGGATAAACCCGTCACTGAAAAGGTCGGTAAATCGAAATACAGATACAATCCGGCGGATCCGGCTATCAATGTCACCAGCATCTGAGAAATACTGCAAAGAATGGTAGGTGCAACAGAAATCACTTTGTTTCCGGGATCAACGAACAACATCCTGCCCAAATACTCTCCCACCCGGTTAGGAGTAAATGAAGCAATACATGTTCCGGCCAGGATGGCTTTGAAAGCCCTCGTAAATCCGATGACCTGTATAGGTCGAAGCGCGATCTGCCATTTAGCTGTTTCCAGCGCCCAGTTTACCCCCATCAGGCAGAACATACAATATAATTTCCATTGTTGTTTTCCCGTTGCGGCGTTCAACATCTGATGGAATGATTCCTTCCAGTTCGGCTGTTTGTGTAACTGGCGGGCCACAGTATAGAAAAGAAAAAACATTATGATCGGCCCGGCAACATAGTTGACTATTAATTTGATATTTTTGTTCAACACCACAATCAAAAATAGCGTTCCCTCTGCAAAAGAACTCCAAAATAATCCTGGGCATCGATCCTGGCACCCTGATGATGGGATGGGGATTAATATGTATTGAGCAGACTCATACAAAATTCATAGAGATGGATGTGCTGCACGTACCTGTGCGCATGGACGCATACCAGCGGCTCGAGCTTATTTTTTTTACTGTGCAGCAACTGATCCTGAAATATAAACCGGATGATTTTGCCATCGAAGCCCCTTTTTATGGAAAAAATGTGCAAAGCATGCTCAAACTCGGCCGGGCTCAGGGTGTAGCCATCGCTGCAGCCATGCAGTCGGGTATTCCCGTTTCCGAGTATGCACCTCGAAAAATAAAACAATCTATCACAGGAAACGGTAATGCCGGCAAAGAACAGGTTTGGAAAATGCTACAGCAAATTTTACAAATCCGAATGGAAATCGTTCATTTTGACGCATCCGATGCCCTTGCAGTTGCAGTTTGTCATCATTATCAATTTCGCTCTCCGTCATCATCAGTGAAAAAACTGAGCGGGTGGAGTGAATTTGCGGCGAAAAATCCAGGAAGAATCCTTTGAAAGTATGGAAGTGTGGGGGTATGGGAGTTAATACGGATTATTAATTAATAGTAGTCTAAAATGAATAAAACACTTTTGCTGCCATACTCTCATACTCCCATACTCACATACCATTAACTTGTTCTTATGACCATATTCACAAAAATCATAAATGGAGAAATCCCCGCCTATCGCATAGCGGAAGATGAATTTTTTCTGGCTTTTCTCGATATAAATCCTCTGCGGGAGGGTCATACCCTGGTTATTCCCAAAACGGAGACAGATCATTTTTTCGATCTGGATGAAAAATATCTTTCACGAATACTCGTATTCGCAAAGCCCATTGCTTTAGCCATAGAAAAATCTTTTGACTGCAACCGTTGCGGAATTTCAGTTATCGGACTGGAAGTTCCCCATGCACATTTGCATTTAATCCCCATAAATCAGGTGAGTGACATGGACTTCAAAAAACCCAAATTAAAATTGAGTCAGCAAGCGTTTCGGGAAATACAGAATAAGATATCTGGTAATCTAAGAATTGCCTAAGGCTTAGTATTAAGAAATCTATTCATCCAATTTTACACTGTAATGTTGTCCACCTTGAATTGCATCTTCCCGGCCGGCACGACTACATCCGCCACTTCTCCAACCTGTTTGCCCAATAATCCTTTCCCGATCGGAGAGGATACGGATATTTTACCTAGTTTGAGGTCGGCTTCTTTTTCAGAAACCAGGTGATAAGTTGATTGTTTTTTATTAGAGAGATTCGTAACGGTTACTTTAGTTAGAATAGACACTTTACTCGTATCAATATTCCCTTCTTCAAGAATACGCACATTGGACAGGTCGGCCTCAAGGCGCTGTATTTTAGCCTCCAGGTGACCTTGCGCTTCTTTCGCCGCATCGTATTCAGCATTTTCCTTTAAATCACCTTTCTCCCGTGCTTCGGCAATAGCTCTTGATGCTGCCGGTCGGTCAATACTTTTCATTTTCTGCAATTCACCCCTCAGCTTCTCGAGTGCCTCCTTTGTCAAATATGTGATTCCACTCATAAATCCTCCTCTTGTTTATTATAAAAGAAAAAAAATACAACGCCCTTTGGGAGGCGTTGCATTTGTGCAAAGATAAGGAATCCTATTAAAAAGGTATTTTTTGGATCTGTTAAGACTGGCTAAAATAGCAACTCTGCACCGCCTTCAATGTTTATTTGCAAGTCAGTCCCACCCATTCAAAAAACGCTATTGGAACCCGTTTCCCCTAAATGCCCAGTTTATCCAGCACTACTTTAGCCATCCCGTAAAAGGCTTCCTTACTGTATCCGGCAATATGCGGGGTCACAATAACATTATCAAAACTTAAAAGTTGATCCAGCTGTTGCTTTTCCTGCGGAGAATAGCTGTCAAGCTTTTCATTTTCAAGTACATCCAAGGCAGCCCCTGCAATTTTACCTGCTTTCAGGGCCCTGATCAGGGCGGCCGTATCCTGAGTTTTGCCCCGACAAGTATTGATAAAGAATGGTTTATTTTTCAATGAATCAAAAAAGCTGTCCCCAGCCATATGAAAAGTCTCATTGGTGAGGGGTACATGAAGACTAATCACATCTGCATATCGTCCCAATTGCTCAATATTGGCTTCTTTAATTTTCCCGGCTCCAAAATTGAATTTGTATTTATCGAATGCCAGAACAGTTACATCAAAGGACGAGAGCAGGCGTGCAAAAGCTGAACCCGTATTTCCATAACCGATTATGCCAACTGTTTTCCCAGTCAGTTCCGTTCCCCGGTTTCCTTCCCGGATCCATTTTCCCTGCCTGATTTCCTGCGTTGCGCGTGGAATATGATTCATTAATGAAAGCAGCATGCCCAATGCGTGTTCGGCAACCGCATTGCGGTTACCTTCTGGGCTACTTACACATAGTATGCCTTTTCGGGTTGCATAGTCAATATCAACAAGCTCCATGCCGCTGCCCAGTCGTCCAATCCATTTCAATGAATCAGCTTTTTCCAAAAGAGGCCTGTCGATTTTTATACGCGTCGTAATAATTATCCCCTCGGCATCAGATATCACTTCTTTCAATTCCTCATAGCTGACCAAAGGATCGTAAAAAACTTCATAGCCACTCTTCTTCAATCGCCCGATCAGATATTCATGCACTTTAGCCGTTACGAAAACTTTTCCCATTGCTGTTAGCTTTAAATTAATCTGTTGTTTGCAAGAATAACATCTGTCTATTCAAGATTTGCACATTTGCACATTTGCACATTTACTCATTTCGTTACTTCATTCTCCAGGTAAGTTCAGCAAACTGCAAAATCGTCAATTGCTCTGCACGTTTGTTAAACAACGGATCCGTTAATACTTCATCCGCAAACAGGCTCTTTACGGCATTGCGCAAAGTTTTTCTCCTTTGGTTAAATGCCGTTTTCACCAGCAAAAAAAACATTTTTTCTGTTCTGACCGGAAGTAATTCTTTTTTAGGTGTAAGGCGTATCACAGCGCTTTTTACTTTCGGAGGCGGATTAAAAGCCAGTTCGCTCACTTCGAACAGGTATTCCACATCGAAAAAAGCCTGCAACAATACACTCGTGACCCCATATATTTTATTTCCTTCGGAAGCCGAAATGCGCATTGCCACTTCTTTCTGAAACATGCCAATCACCCTCTCCACATCTTCTCTCCAGCCTAGCACTTTAAAGAGTATTTCTGTGGAAATGTTATAGGGGAAATTGCCAATAATGGTAAAAGGTCCTTCAAAAGGCTTTTCCATCTGAAGAAAATCTAATTCAATAATCCGGTCCTGCAAAATGGGATATTTTTTTTTCAGGAAATCTGCTTTTTCACGGTCTATTTCCACCGCTCTGAAATCCACTCCTTTTATTTCAGTAAGGTATTTGGTTAACGCTCCCGCACCAGGGCCAATCTCCAGTAATTGGGTAAACTGAAATTGATTGAGGGTATCAATGATTCGTTTGCAAACCAACTCATCTTTCAGAAAATGCTGCCCCAGGGATTTCTTCAGGTTGAGTGGCCGTTGCAGATGCGTCATGAAGCAAAAATAAACCATCCTTCAGGCTAATAATCGTATTTTTATCCATCGAAAAATAATACATGAGCATCCCACTACAAAGACCTGTAATCGGTATTTCCATCGGTGACCTGAATGGCATCGGAACGGAGCTGGCCATCAAAACGTTTTCTGACAACCGTCTCCTGGAAATCTGCACACCCATATTGTTTGCATCCAATAAACTGATCAATTTCTATCGCAAGTCTATCCCGGATTCTACATTTAATTATCAGCACATTAAGGACCTTTCCAGACCATTTCACAAACAGGTGAACCTGTTCAATTGCTGGGAAGAAGAAGTGTCGATTAATCCCGGACAACTAACCGATGCTGGTGGATTATACGCTGTGAAATCGCTGGTTGCAGCGACAGAGGCACTAAAGGAAAAAAAAATCGATGCCCTCGTTACGGCGCCTATCCATAAAAAAAATATCCAGTCCGCCGATTTTTCTTTTACCGGTCATACCCCCTATCTAAAGCATGCTTTTGGAGTTAAAGACGTGCTCATGCTGATGAGCTCGGATAATTTCCGTGTGGGATTGGTTACTGAACACGTGCCGGTAAGTGAAATTGCAAGGAATATTACACGGGAGTCCATTCTTTCTAAATTAAATATTATGAAAGAATCGCTGATCCGCGATTTTGGTATTGATAAACCTCGTATAGCCGTACTGGGGCTTAATCCGCATGCCGGCGATGAAGGACTTATCGGAGGGGAAGAAGAAGATATCATCAAGCCGGCTATAAAGGATGCCAAACATAATATGCTGGTTTACGGTCCCTATAGTGCAGATGCATTTTTTGCTCGCAATCAACAGCAGAAATTTGACGCGGTCCTTGCCATGTATCACGATCAGGGGCTGATCCCTTTTAAATCTTTGGCTTATGGAGAAGGGATCAATTATACAGCGGGATTGCCTGCCATCCGCACTTCACCTGATCATGGTACCGCGTTCGATATCGCTGGAAAAAATAAAGCTGATGCCGGGTCTTTCCTGGCTGCTTTATATGGATGCCTGGACATTGTGCAAAAAAGAAGAGAATTCACAGAAAATCACAAAAATCCTCTCAAGAAAATGGGTTCTGCGATCCTTGCGGGCGCAGAGGATGAAAAAATTGAGGAAAGCTAAAGAAAGTATGGGAGTATGGGAGTTAACCTTCATATCAAAACTTTCAAACTAATTTACCCGGGCTATTGCATTTTCGAAAACTGAAAACTATCTTTGGAATCTACCCCCTAATCTGCCTGATCGTTACCTGTCAAAACTATCTGCGAATCCTTTCCAAATAGTATTTGAGCAATTATCATATCCGATCCCTTTTCTTTTGAATGACCTATTGTTTTTCCCTTTAAGCTGAGCATAATCAAATTGTTCACTTTCTGAAATTTTCAAAATGAAAAGGATCATTCAATTAAGTCTTTGCCTGTTGCTGGTAATCCCTTCAGGTTTGTTTGCGAATACCCACTATGCGTCTCTAAATGAAGTTCACGACACGAGTTCCAATAATACAGGCAATTCTAGAAGCCTGATTCTACACGGTAGTCTTTCCGGTTTTAATGCCTCCTATGGCAGGAATTACTTTGAACTCAACTGGAGCACAGTTGCAGGAGAATTCGATCATTATGTTATCGAACGGAGCCTTGACGGCCAAAAATTTGAAACCATCGGGACAGTGGAAAATAAGGCGGCTGTTAAAGAAGGTCATTTTAATTTCCGTGATCATTTTCGTACAGCCATTGCTTTAAATAATGATTTTTATTATCGCTTAAAACAGGTGGAAGCCAATGGAAATATTGTTTATTCCAAAGTGCTGATCGCAAGAATGTTTAACACCAGGAGCCTGGCATCACTCAGTATAACTCCTGATCCTTTGGCCAATGATATCCTTGTGAATGTTCAGCTTAACGAAAATTCTTATGTAGTGATGAAGGTAACGGACGAAAAAGGCAACCTGTTACTTAAAGAAGGACAAAAAGCAGAATTTGGCGCGAATACATTTACACTCGAAGGAACGCATAACCTGCAGCCAGGGCTTTATACCCTGGAGGTAACAGTGAACAGCAAGGAAAGAATGATCATGAAACTTTCGAAAGGATAGCAGATCCAAGAATATATCCGGTAGCCGAATTACCGGAAATGTAAAGCCCTCCCGTTATGCAACGTGGAGGGCTTTTAAAATGTTGGGAATTTGCAAATGTGGGAATATGGAACTTCAGCTCATGCTTTCTTCCCATTTACTGCAAGATAGGACTGCAAACTTTTTACATAGAGTTCAAAAGCCTTCGAGCCAGCATCAGTGATTTTACAAATCGTATGGGGATAGTTGTCTTTGAAATCTTTGAGCACTTCAATATATCCTGCTTCACGTAATTTATTTATCTGAACACTCAGGTTTCCCGCTGTTGCTTCGGTTTTGTCCTTCAACACTGCAAAGTCTGCTTCTTTCTCGCGCATCAGCAAAGAAATGATTGCCAGGCGCAATTGCGAATGCAACATGGGATCCAACTCCTTGAATAGGTTCATAACTTGATAGTTATTGACATTTTGTTAATTCCTCTTCTGTTCTTTCGCGTCCCCAATTTGGCCACAATGGTTTCGGCTTATCTGTTTTGTACAATGCAAGTGCTTTTTCAAACATAGTTTTTGCCTTATCCTTTCCGCCGCCAAAAGCGGGTGGCGTATTGAATAAACTTTCTCCTTTAAGGTAATAAATACGCGGGTTATCCGGGTTCAGCTGGGTTGCAATTTCAAGATCCTTACCAGCCTGTACTCCGTAAGTCATATAGCGGGTTTGAGGGTCCACCATCATTTGCTGGGTAGCGGACATATTTCTCAGTACATAAATTTCAGAGTTTTTGTCCATTGCCTCTGCTTTATCACAAAGGGTATTAATCCGGGTTGAATTGGCATCCTTATCCATTTTAGGATCGTTCCAACCGGCGGTAGACAAAGCCAGTCCGGCATAATAATAAGGCAGCCATTGAGTTTTTTCTGCATCTGCAATGCGTTCAAAGGTATTAGCCACAGTAACCAGGTCGGCTGTGGTTTTAGCAGAATCAAACAAATGCAGGGTTTTTTCCATGGCGGCTGTATACTTATCACTTTGTGCATAGGAAACCAATGTCCCAAAAATCAAGAGAGAAAAAAGAATGGATTTCATATCAGTTTTATTTATTTTAGAAATTATAAATTATTATTTATGGCGTCCTGCGTGCGGTCAACACCCCAGCTTAAGAAACATCCGATAAAATAAAAGCGACTTGCGGGTGGTGTGATCGGTTGCTTGATGCTTCCGTCAAAAGAATAATGGTACCCATAAATGGGATTATATCCTAAAACATTACTCATGCTGGCGAAGAGAACGATAAACGTTTTCGGTTTTACTTTTCCCAAACTTGGAACATATTCACAACTGAAACTCAGGTTTTGATAATCCTTTGTGCGTCCTTCATCCGCCGTGAAATATTTCCCCGTGTTATTGATCATAAAATTATAATAGGGCCTGCCTGTGGCGAATGTATAAGTCAGGTTGAAGCCGGCTTTCCAGTTGGTAATAAAACGTTTCATTACCAGTGAAGCCGTATGGGTTGCAACAAAATCGGGCGTAATTTTAGAAGGATAATTCATGAACTCCCTCTTCGTATTGATATAAGAATAACTGACCCAATAATCAAAATCCTTAAAGGTTTTTTTATCTCTCCAGAACAAATCAATTCCGTCTGCAAATCCGCTTCCTCCATTATTATATCCGAAATAATTATAACTGACAGGAACAGTTTTTATCAGGTCCTTATATTGTTTATAGTAAGCTTCAACGCGAAACACCCTGTCCCGCGTCATCTTCTGGTAATTCAGGATATAATGAGTTGCCTGCGTGAAACCCAATCCTTGCGTATAAAATAACTGCTGGTTATCCGGCTTCTGATAAAAAACTCCATAAGCCGCAGAAATCTGCGCATCCTTGCCTGTTTTATAAGCCAGGGAAACACGGGGCGCGAGATCCGATTGTTTCAGTAATGTAGAATATTCATACCGGACGCCGAGTTTGGCTGCCAGTTCATTGGTGATATAAATATCGGTTTCTGCAAAAAGTGAAACCAGGTTATCTTTCAAAATACGTAGTGTATCGTTATATGTCAGCGGATTATAACTATACCAGTATTCACCGCCAAAGCGCATGGCGCTGAGTCCGGAAAGTTTTTTCTCGAATACTGCTTTTCCCTGTGCGAGATTTTGTTTGTTTGTCAGAATGAAATTTTTCGGTTTCATCCAATAGATCGAGTCAGGGAAGTAACGGGGTTGATTATTCTGATTCTGTGTTTGTTGTTGAATATTATCGAGGTTGGTGCTGTAACCCGCACTCAGCATCATTTTCCAGCCGTTGTTCAGATTTTCACGCCAGCTCAGGTTATTATACCAGTTGTGATTAGCCAGATTAAAGGCATTCTTAAGGTAAGAACTGTCAATATCGGGTGTACGGAGACCCAGATCATTATATGCAAAAGTTGTATAGTATTTTATCATTCCCCTCTTCGTTTTGATGCGAAAATTCGCATCGGCATTGTGGAAAGCGGGAAGGCGGAAATAATCCGGCTTCTGACTCACCAGACCAAAGTAAACAGCTACGTTAACGTAACTATAGCTCATACCCCATGATGATTTTTTGTCCTTTGAAAGCTGCTGGGTTCCGACCCCCACTACGATCGGTGAAATAGAAGCGTCTATTTCTGAACGTTCTGGCAGGTCGATGGATTCTAACAATACAACGGAAGAAAGAGCTTCCCCATACAAGGCTGAATAGCCACCGGTACTGAAGACTGTTCCTTTAAACAGAAAGGGAGAAAATCGGCCACGGGTAGAAATATCCGGCACGCTGGTATAATAGGGATTGTTTACTAATCCCCCATCGATGAATTGTTTTGTTTCCTGGCCAGTTCCTCCACGTACAAACAAACCTTCCTGTTCACCGACCTGCTGGGTACCTGGAAGAGTCTTTAGTGCTGCGGTTATGTCAGCATTTGAGCCTGCCGTCGTCGCAATATCCAGGGAACTCATGACGGCACCTCTTGTTTTATCACCGGCGGCAAATGATCCCGCAGAGATAGTTACTGCTTTCAATTCATTCGGTTCTTCTTTAAGCTGAAGGTCCATTTTGATGCTTTTGCCGACTACCTTGAGCGTTACTTCAATAGCACGGTATCCTACAGAACTCACTTTCAGAGTTTGCGTGCCCGTATCGGTACTATTAAACGAATAATTTCCGGTTGAATCAGAAGTAGCCCCATCAAAACTGTCCTTGACGCTGATACTCGCACCCGGTATGGGATGACCTTTTGTGTCTTTGACCTTACCGGAAATAAGGGTTTGAGAATAACCGCCTGAATAAACCATGAGTAAGGCGAATCCGAAGATCGCTCTTCTTACTCCTTTTGATTTATTTATGTCCTGCAAAAACATAACTGCAATTTAGTATTTATTATAAACTGAGTATAAATATAAATTAGTTTACAATATAAACCAAATTAATAAAAAAAGGCCAGGCTTAGACAAACCCGGCCGTTGTTGATCGTACCCTTTAAAACTAAAACTTCAAATGATATTTATAGGTACCAACTAATTATTCTGGATTACTCTCTCACATTTCAATACTCACACACTCTTACCGGTTGCTTCTCTCAACAAAGGCAAACAGGTTACTCTGGGTTTTTGGGAGTACCGGGACATCAAAAACCAGCGATTTGAATAAAAGCCCATACATCCTGTCTGCCTTCTTTGTCCCCATCGTTCCGGTTTCAGCCCCAAGCCGTACAATCATGGAACTGGAACCTGTATAAAAATTACTTACCATCGCGTCCTCCGCTGTGACCGAAATACCCGGATAATTTTTTGTGGAGCCATCGAACCGTTTGCCCTTGAGCAATGGGTCCATTTCAGAACCCTGAACTGTTGATGCAAAAACAGCTGTTTGCGGTTCAAGGGAAAAAAAATGCATTTTATAGTAAGATTGAAATTCGTGTAATTGATTTCCGTCCCCGTCTATATCCAATCCCGAAACGAAGAACTGATTCACAGATATAGACGTTTTCCGGTCAAAATGTTTTACAAATGAAATCTTAAATTCCATCCACCAGGTCTGATTTGCAGCCGCTTTTCCATCAGCATATTTTATCCTCGGCTGCCAGGCGTCGTCATATCCGGTTCCGCTTATACTATCCTGTTCCGGCCCCTGGATATCTGCGGCCGACAAAGTTACCTCCGCACTGCTGCGGCCTAGAATGGTAACAAGCGCATCCACATTCCAACCCACATTCTCGAAAATATAAACAGCTCCATCCAGGCCATCCCCCGGGCATCCCTTCCCTGTTTTCAAAACAGGATTTTTAAAAGTTAGCTCCGGAATCAGCGATTGCGCCTGTGTGGTAGCTGTTATAAAAAATATAATAAGAACTGAAGTTATTCTCAAAATAAAATGAGGTTTCGAATTACCAAATACTATCAGACTCGATTGCTTCATAACTGTTAAAACCGGGATTATAATAATAACCCATAGTGATTGGCTCAAAAGCAATTCTTCTGAAGGATTGGGACCTGTATTGAAAAAAAATAAAAATTGTGATCAGGAAAATTGGAAGGGGAGTTAATCAGGAGATTGGTACGGCTTCGTGACAAGACAAAGATTGCAAGCGTTTTTCAATTATGCAAGCGTTTTAAAAAAAAATAGTAAAATTACTTCCGGAATTTCCCTTTTTACCAAAGGATATAAAAAAAATCTCCGGCTTTTCAGCCGGAGATCCTTATTGGCAAAGAGTTTCCCGTTTATTTCCTATAAATAGCCAGGGATCTGATTACAGCTCCCGGGACCATTCTATTTGTATTGAGGTATCAGTTCATTAGCCAGTTGAACCGTTTTTTTAATCGATTCATCAGTGAGAATTCCCTTCTTGAACTCTGCCAGTATTTCCGGTAATTTGTTATCCATTTCCATAAGAAAATGTTCTTCAAATGCCTTCACTTTGTTTACACGTACCTCGCGAAGTAACCCTTGTGTACCGAGATAAATGATAGCTACTTGCTTTTCTACAGTCACCGGCGCGTACTGCGGTTGTTTCAGAATTTCGACATTTCGTGCCCCCTTATCCAGTACGAGTTTGGTAGAAGCATCCAGGTCACCACCGAATTTAGAAAAGGCCTCCATTTCCCGGTATAATGCCTGATCCAGTTTTAAAGTACCAGCCACTTTTTTCATGGATTTAATCTGCGCATTACCTCCCACCCTGCTAACAGAAATACCTACGTTAATCGCCGGGCGGATACCCGCATTAAAAAGGTTTCCTTCCAGGAATATCTGTCCATCGGTAATTGAAATAACATTGGTCGGAATATACGCCGAAACATCTCCTGCCTGGGTTTCAATGATAGGCAGGGCCGTCAGGGATCCGCCACCTTTAACTTTGCCTCTAAGAGATTCAGGAAGGTCATTCATATTTTTTGCAACGCCATCATCCTGAATGATTTTAGCAGCACGCTCAAGTAAACGACTGTGCAGATAAAATACATCTCCTGGATACGCCTCACGTCCCGGGGGGCGACGAAGAAGAAGCGATACCTCACGATAAGCAACAGCCTGTTTGGAAAGATCATCGTATATGATCAGAGCAGGACGACCGGTATCCCTAAAATATTCTCCAATGGCAGCTCCGGCGAAAGGTGCGTAGAACTGCAGGGGAGCAGGTTCTGATGCAGATGCTGCTACAATAACTGTATAGGCCATCGCCTCGTTCTCAGTAAGGGTTTGCATGATGCCGGCTATGGTTGATGCTTTCTGACCGATAGCGACATAAATACAAAATACTGGTTTGCCTGCCTTGTAAAATTCTTTTTGATTGATGATGGTATCAACGGCAATGGCTGTTTTACCGGTCTGGCGGTCACCAATAATCAATTCACGTTGTCCGCGACCAATCGGAATCATGGCATCTATCGCCTTAATGCCCGTTTGTAGTGGCTCCTTTACTGGTTCACGGAAAATAACACCGGGTGCTTTACGCTCCAGCGGCATTTCATAACTTTCTCCCGTCAACGGACCCTTACCATCGATGGGAAGACCAAGGGTATTCACGACTCTTCCAAGCATACTTTCATATACTTTGATCGAAGCGATTTTTCCTGTGCGCCGAACCTTAGCGCCTTCGCTGATGTCGCCTGAATCACCCATGAGCACAACGCCTACATTGTCTTCTTCGAGATTCAAGGCGATCGCGCGTACACCATTTTCAAATTCCACTAATTCCCCGCTGCTAACATTGTTCAAACCATAAACACGGGCGATGCCGTCTCCCACCTGAAGCACCGTTCCAACTTCTTCCATATCTGACGATACATTGAAGTTGCCAAGTTGCTGGCGGAGTATTGCTGAAATTTCGTCTGGTTTAATATCTGCCATATGATCTTTTTAAATGATGACCCTTATCGGATCCGGTATATGAAGTCGTTATTTGCAAATTGTTTTTTGATATTCGCCAGGTCGTATGCAACACTTGCATCCACTCTTCTTCCATCTGCCTCAAGTATAAATCCACCGATAATTTTTTCTTCAACCAACGTTTGCAGTTCAACTTCCTTTATGTGGGAAACCTGTTTGATCTTGTTAATGATCGCATTTTTCACATCTTCACCCACCGGCATCGCTGTTGTTAAGGTAACAACATGAATACCTTTATTAACTTTATATTGTTCAATAAATGCCTTGACGATATCGGGAAGAAATCCTTCCCTTCCTTTTTTAATCAATAGGGTATTAAAAGAAGCGGTGACCGTTCCAATTTTGCCAGCCGTAAGCGCATCCAGTACTTTTTGTTTCTTATCTCCGGGAATAACCGGGCTTCTCAAAATCGTAATGAATTCAGAACTGTTCCGCATCAGGCTGTCCATATACAGAATATCCGCGTATACGCTTTCAAGTTTTCCCTGTTCGAGAGAGAGATCAATCAGTGACTTTGCGTATCTGCCTGCGAGGCGTGGATTGAGCATTTAGAATCAATTTAGAAATATAAGAATGTAAAAATTATTTGACCATTATTACATTTCAGTATCAGTTGAGTTTCACTTCTTCAGCTAGTTGTTTTATGTAGTTTTCCTGTTCCGGTTTGTTCTGCAATTGACGACGAAGAATTTTTTCAGAAACTTCAACTACGAGATTCCCAATCTGATTTTTTACTTCTGTTATGGCCGCCATTTTCTGTACTTCAATCGCAGCTCTTGCATCGGTAATAATTTTACCAGCCTCTGTCTTTGCCTGTTCTTTCGCTTCGTTGATAATTTTGTCCTTTGTATCGCGGGCTTCTTTGAGCATCGTGGCTCTTTCTTCGCGGGCCTGGGCAAGTAAGGCTTCGTTTTCACTTTTCAGTTGTGCCATTTCTGCCCTTACCCTTTCCGCCGTAGCAAGCGCATCCGTAATTCCCGATTCCCTATCTCTTAATCCTTTTACAATGGCGGGCCATGCATATTTCCCCAGAATAAAAAATACAATAAGGAATGCGAGCAGGGTCCATATCAATAATCCAAATTCAGGAAGAAGTAGTTTCATAACCGGTTATTATTTTTACTTATGATATTTCGATGGAATATAAACTGTATCCTCCGCCCTTTGCTTCGGATACAGCTATTCGCTTGCAATGATTATAACACCATTGCCAAAAAGCCTACAATGATTGCAAACAGGGCCGCTCCTTCTACAAGGGCAGCTGTCAGAATCATGTTAGCCCTAATGTCGTTCGCAACTTCCGGTTGGCGGGCGATGGCTTCTACAGCCCCCTTACCAATCTGGCCAATACCAATACCTGCTCCGACTGCAGCAAGTCCGGCGCCCACTGCACCACCTGCATTGGCAAGCGGAGAGCTGAGCATGATAGTCAATAAATCCATAATCAACGCTTTATATTAAGTGAAAAAAAAACTTAAGCGAGCATGGAATCCTCATGCTTTTCATCATGCTGATGATGTTTCCCTTCAATTGCCTGACCAATAAAAACTGCAGTCAGCATGGCAAATATGAAAGCCTGTATAAACGCCACCAGCACTTCAATAAAATAAATAAATATTGTAAAGGCAACTGAAAATGGTGCCGTACCCCAGCCCGCAAATTTATTCATGTTCCCAAAAATAAATATTAGCGAAATCAGGCAGATAATAATGATATGACCCGCTACCATGTTAGCAAACAAACGTATAATGAGGGCGAAGGGCTTAATAAACACACTGATAAATTCCACCGGTACCAGGATAAATTTTACGCCCAGCGGTACGTCGGGCGGATTGAAAATATGCCCCCAGTAATGCTTGTCCGAACTAAAAAGAATCACTACAAAGGATATTATTCCCAATACAGCCGTAAAAGCAATATTTCCGGTAACATTGGCTGAGCCGGGGATCAACCCAATAATATTATTAATTAAAATAAAGAAGAATATGGTCAAGAGGAAGGGAAGGTATTTATCAGAACTCGGACCGAGGTTTGGTTTTGCAACTTCATCCCGGACAAAAGTAATAACCGGCTCGAGCAGGCTTTGAGATCCCTTTGGTGCCGAAGTAACTCCCTGCCCGAATCTATATTTTTTTGCAATGACCAGCATCACCCAGGTAAACAAGGCAAGTCCGATTAACATCTGCACCACATTGCGCGTGAGGGAAATATCATAAATCCTGATGGTTGGATCTATGACTCCTTTATCATCTACGGCTACAATATCCTGTGCGCTGTATTTTGTAGGATCGAGCTTTAATTCATCGATCTTTTCACTCGTAAGCATCATGTAATTATCATAGTTCTGCTCACCGTGATGAAATCTGGACGACATAAAGGTTTTAAACCCTCTTTGTTTTGAATAAAGAATCACGGGAAGAGGAATAGATATCGGATGTTTTGAGCCATCATCGTGCACGATATCGATAATGTGAAAATCATGATTATTCAGTACATGACCGAATATGATTTCCTTGGCATTAAAGCTGTTTTTAACCTCTTTATGAGCAGTGTCTTCCTGCGCCAATGCCGGGTTAAAAAAGGGCACTAAAAAAACGCTGAAACCCGCTACCAATAAAGATTTGACCCTTCCTGAGAACATGCGGTACCTAATTTTGCCGCAAAGATATGGGAGAGAGGTTGAATTTCAAGTCCTTTTTTAAGCTTAAAACCCAAAGCCGAAAGCCGAAAACTTCCGACATTTTATAATTGATTTTGAGACGGTTACCAGAGCAGGAAGGCGTAGTTCGATGTATAAAATAGATTCCCGGTTTTAGGCTTTAAGCGTTTAGCTTTAGGCCTCTTAAGCATTGAGCTTTTCAAACTGCATCTGATGCAGGCGGTAATAAAATCCTTCCTTATACATCAACTCATCATGAGTACCCATCTCACGGATTTCTCCCTTATCCAGCACGAGGATTTTACTGGCTTTGCGGATGGTGGACAGGCGGTGAGCAATCACAATTGAAGTCCGGTCGGCAATCAGCTTCCCGATAGCTTCCTGAATCAGTCTTTCAGACTCAGTATCCACCGAAGACGTGGCTTCATCCAGTATCAAAATGGAGGGATCAAATAACAGAGCCCGTATAAAAGACAGGAGTTGGCGCTGACCCAGGGAAAGGGTATTGCCCCGTTCCATTACATCGTAGTCATAACCTCCCGGCAGGCGCATGATAAAATCATGCATGCCGATGAGTTTGGCGGCATTTACTACCCGCTCGAAAGGAATATCCTTGTTTCGCAGAGTAATATTATCAAGAACCGACCCTGAAAAAAGGAAAACGTCCTGCAATACCACCCCGATATTTGCCCTCAAAGCATCCAGTTTATAGGTTTCCACTGAGCGGTCATCAATCAAAATGCTGCCTTTTTGAATGGCATACAATCGGTTCAGGATACTGATGATAGATGTTTTGCCACTGCCGGTATGTCCCACAATGGCCAGCGTCTCACCCGGCTCAATATGGAATGAAATATTCTTCAGGACCCAACGCTCATCTGTATACGCAAAATAAACATGATCAAATGTCAACTTTCCCCTGAGCTTAGCCGGTGCGTACTGACCATCATCTTGCATCATATCAGAATTATCCAGCACCTTGAAAACACGCTCACTGGCCACCATGCCCATCTGCAGGGTGTTAAATTTATCAGCAATCAGGCGCAACGGCCTGAATAATAAATTGAGATATAAAAAGAAAGCGATAATTTCTCCAGTCAGGGAAGCCGCCTGTTTTTCTGAAAGATGCAGCACTTCACTCGCTCCCCACCAAACCAGTAAACCTGTTGAGAATGCAAGCACGATTTCCACGATTGGGAAAAAAACTGAATAGGCGAAAATCGCCCTGATATTCGCGTTCCGGTGTTCCTTATTGATTTTCCTGAAGCTGTCATATTCTCTTTTTTCCCCTGCAAATGCCTGCACAATCTGCATCCCGGTAATATGCTCCTGAACAAAGGCATTCAAAGCAGCTACGGCATTTCGAACACGTATAAATGATTTGTTTACGGTCTCTTTAAAAAAATATGTGGCCAATATTAATATTGGAAATGGTATCAGGCAAATCAGGGTAAGTTGCCAGTTTGCCAGAAACATAAAGAGCAGAATAGAAATAATAGATAACAAGTCAGAAACAATCGGGATCAATCCTTCTGAAAAAATATCATTGATCGCCTCAATATCGTTGATGGTACGCGTTGTAAGTGTCCCGATCGGTGTTTTATCGTATTGGGAAAGATTCAGAGAGAGTATCCGCTTATAAACGGAGACACGTAAGTCCTTGACAACGGTTTGGCCAAGCCAGGCTGTTATAAATGAAAAATAAAACCGCAGCAGGGTTTCTATAAGCAGTATCCCGATTTGCAGGATAGTAACATAAATGATCATCTGGATCATGCGTTCCCGGATCGTCATTTCAGCGTTAAAACCGGCGCGGATATAGGTATTTACTGTAAATTGGATCAGGAAGGGCCTGAGTGGTGAAATTACCGCCAGCAGGATCGATAAAGTAATCGATCCGTAAAACCATTTTTTATAAGGTCTGGTGTATTGCAGTACCCTGCGAAGCTGTCTGAAATTAAATATTTTCTTCTTTTTTACCCCTTCCGACATCATGCAAAGTTGCGGAGTTTTATTTAATCTTCTTCGCCCATGGCGTTGCGATAAGCTTTTATAAAGATCACGCCAAGATTTTTATAAGGAGGAATATAATCGTCAAAACGTTCGCGGGCGACAGGGTCTTTTTTAAATCTTTCTGTCAGAGCCTTCCAGATCGGCAACCAGTCAACATTATTTCCTTCCAGGAGGTCAGCATTAATAGCTTGCAGAATCGGCTCATTCACTGTTTTGGTACCCACTTGCTTGGAAGAAATTATATGGGCATCCGGACTAATACTCAACACTTCACTCAGATTATTATAACCACCACAAGATCCCAGGATCACAATTTTCGCGGAAGGCTGGAGTTGCTTCAATGTATAACGGACATGGTAACTGTGCCCGCGGTGTATATAAATAGTTGGCTGTAGTTTATTATCGTAGAGATAGTCATCCAGGTGATGTTGCGCTTTATCATCCGGATCATCCACGCCATATAAAGGACGGTTGGCAAAAATCCAGACCGGTTTTCCTTTTAAGGATTGGATCGAAATCCATTCCTTGGTTGGATTCATGGTAACTTTCCATTCCGCCCTGTTCAAAAATAACCGAAGGAAGTCCTGATATGAATTCTGACCATCCTTGTCCTCATCCCCATAGAAAAAAACCTGTTGTATTACTCTGCCGCTATCGTCCTTCAGCGAATCGTAATTCACCGTATATACGGGCGGAATGCCCAATTTGGCGGACAAATCAAGGGCCTGCAACTGAGTAGTATCGGCTGATTCAAAAAGTGCCTCCATCAAATGATAGATCACTGTACCGCGTTTATCACTGTTGAGCAGGTTTCTTTTATAATTCCATTTCACTTCATTCAGAACAAAGGATGCCAGCGGCGGATTTTTATCGAAAATGCTGCTGTAAGAATCTGCTACATCGACCGCATCCTCTTCATTTGCTCTTTCCAACCCGATAATAAATGCTTTCATAATCGTTGCGGCATTGTCTTTATCCATTGTACTCAGAAAATAATCCAGCTTATTATAAGCAGCGGCCATCTTGATGAATTTCCTGAAATAATCTCCATGCATTTCAATAATGAGACTGTCACCGCGGGGTACGGACATTCTTTGAAATATCCGGTCATATACACCGAGGTAACTGGAAGTATAAATTTCATCCTCACTCAGTACGACCAGATAATATAATTCCGCAGGCGTTAGCGGATCCAGAATTTTGAACCGCACAGATGCCGGTTTATCGTGGAGTGCATTGATCTCACGAACAAAAACGTCTTTGCCCTTACTCTGTAACATGGCAGTAAGAGCTTCCATTTCCAACGCTGTATCCTGCAACGGCGGAAGCATGCGTGCGGCATAGTCCATTCGCGTTTGCACCAAAAGCTTATAATAAAGAACATTATTGTCCTTGACCTTGTCAATATCGGCAATGGTTATGTGGTGGTTGATGAGGTTATCCAGAAAAGGAAGGTATAACTGGCCGCTTTTACTGGATGCGATCTTTCCCACCATCATGATCATAGAATCGTTGCTATTACGGATTCGGTAAGAAAGGGCTGAAGTTCCTGACGCATAGTCGTAGAGTTTCCGGATATTCTTTTTTCCACCTATGACCACAAGGCTGTCGGCGTTAGTAAGTGTGGGATTGGTACTCAGGATCGTGAAAATTTCATCCGGATGCAGTTCGCAGTATTTACCGATCAGGATCTCACGCGAGTTTTTAACACCGGAATTTGGAACAGGTAACAAAAAACATTCCACCAGTATTTTACCCACACCATAGCTGTTTTCTGAAATCACCGGTTCAATACTCATATTTAAACGGTCAATCTGCATAGCTCCGACAAAGGCATCAAAGAGCGCCGGCGCCATGTTGGGAGGATAATCTTTTTTCCTGTAATTATTGTTGTAGCCCCGAAGCATAGTTTCCAGGGAACGAAGGTTTTTTATCTTCATTTGTCCAGTCAGGCTGGAATCTAATTCTATTTTTTCCTGAAGAAGATCCACCTGTCGGATCATTACATCGGCAATCTGGAGGTTGATATTATCATCTTTGGAAACCTGGATGGTTTCATCCGCCTTGCCATCAAGGGCCAGGAGTCGTTTTTGTTCCTTATCTATATTGTCGTGCCACAATTTGCGATCCTGCTGAATCTTAAAAGCGGGATTGGCTGTCTGGGCGAACAGTGGTTTAGCCATTATGAGGGAAAACGGAATAAGGAGATAACGGATAACTTTTTTCATATTAAAGCGGTCCAGCCCGGTAAAACAAAAATACAGCCAATTCCCGGATGCACAAGGCTTTAAATGGATATGGGCTGCCGTTAAAGATTAACGGATTTCTTATGTGGTTTATGTTAGACAGAGATGGAAAATTCCCAAAAGATCGATTTTTGGCCTTCTACTTCACGTTGGTGCTTTAAGTTTGTAAAGGAAATCCAGTATTAAAAAATTGTAAACTCCCCCCATTTATCCGTCCTGACGCTATATTTCGATTAGGTTTGCGTAAATTTTTTGTTAATGGATGCCAAAGGCAAGAAAATTCTGATCGCTGATGATGAGCCGGACATCCTGGAACTTCTCCAATATAACCTTGTCAGGGAAGGATATGAGGTTGTTACTGCTAAAGACGGAGACGATGCCCTGGTCAAGGCCAAATCCACCCATCCTGATCTGATCATTCTGGATATTATGATGCCGAAGAAGAGCGGCGTGGAGGTTTGCGAGATACTGCGCACCCAACCCATTTTTCATGATACCCTTATTTTGATGCTTACAGCATTAAATGATGAGGGATTCCACATCAAGGGACTGGAAAGCGGCGCGGATGATTATGTGAATAAACCGGTCAGTCCCAAAGTAATCGTCAGCCGGGTGGGTGCACTCCTGCGCCGTTCTAATAAAGAATCGGCTGAAAAAACCCTGAAAAGAGGCAACCTGAGTATTGACCCTACGAAATTCGAAGTACTGGTAGATGAACGTCAGGTTACCCTGGCTAAAAAAGAATTCGAATTACTTTATCTCCTTGCTTCCCGCCCGGGAAGAGTATTTTTGCGCAATGAAATCCTGAACCAGGTATGGGGTAATGATGTTATTGTAGGAGACCGCACCATTGACGTGCATATCCGCAAAATCCGTCAAAAACTCGGATTGGACTGCATTACGACCGTAAAAGGGGTGGGTTATAAGTTTGTGAACTAAATGCTCAATACGCAGAATCTTACACCTAAGCAATTATCTGCTTTCACGGCTCTCGTTATTTCAGCTTCGGTTGCCCTGGGACTGTATCTCCTTACTTCAAGCTGGAAATATGGCCTTGGATCGCTTCTCCTTGTTTTTGCCGGTTCTTATCTATTGATCCAGTTTACCCTGGAGAAATTCATTAACCGCAAAATAAAGCTGATTTATAAATTTATTCACCAGACGAAGGCTACCCGGAAAGAGGAGGTTTATTTCAAATATATTCTTCCAAAAAAAAGCATTGATGAAGTCCGCGAGGATGTGGAACGATGGGGTAATAAACAGATGGAGGAAATAGAATTACTCCGGAAAAACGAAGCTTTCCGTAAAGAGTTTCTTCAAAATCTTTCTCATGAATTCAAAACACCCATTTTCGCCATCCAGGGTTATATTGATACCCTGCTAAACGGCGCCATGGACGATGTGAAAGTCAGGGTTCGCTTTTTGGAAAATACAGAACGGAACGTAGAGAGGCTTGTAAATCTGGTAAACGATCTCGATGAAATTTCAAAACTGGAAAGAGGTGAGCAATTACTGCTCAAACAGAATTTCATAATACAGGATTTGATCCGGGAAGTTTTTGAATCCTTATCCATCAACATGCAGGATAAAAATATGCGTACCGGAATAAAAAAAGGTTGCGAATATCCTATCCTGGTTTTTGCGGATAAAGAAAAAATTCGAATGGTATTGTTGAACCTGGTTGAGAATGCATCCAAATACGGAAAACTAAACGGCAGTATTACTGCCAGTATGTACAATACTGATGGCAAACACGTGCTGGTAGAAATTACGGATGACGGGATTGGGATAGAAGGAGAACATCTTACCCGGATATTTGAAAGATTCTACCGAACGGATTCAGCGCGGAGCAGGGATAAAGGGGGTACGGGTCTTGGCCTTGCCATCTGTAAACATATTATTGAAGCCCACGGGCAGGCCATTCATGTGCGCAGCACACCGGATGTAGGGACATCCATTGGTTTCACATTGGAAGCGAGGAAGGATTAATAAACGATCAACAGTCAACGGTCAACGAATGAGGGGAACCAATTCCAACAGATCATCAATAATAAAGTCCGGATTTGCCGATTGTAGTTGCTGAAAACTATGAGCGCCGGTTGTGATGCCTATACTCAGAGCACAACCTGCTCTCCTGCCTTCCTCAATATCTATGATCGAATCCCCCAGTTTTACTACTTCGGCTGCATCCTGAATTCCAAATCTCTTCATGGCCAATAAAATCATATCCGGTTCGGGCCGGTTATTGTTCACATCACTCGCAGTGATCAGACCATCGAATTCCTTGCCCTTAACCCAGCCAAGCTTTTCAAGAAGACTGTAAGCAGTTTCGGAATTATACCCTGTATTTAAGACAACCAGGACTTTTTTTTGTTTCAGGATTTTAAATAGTTCAACTGCATTAGGCTGTGCTTTCACATCCAGATACCTGTATGCTTCATTTAATAAGATGATAAAATGCTGATAGATTTCATCTGACAATTTATTGTCTTCTTTTTGCAAATATTCTTTTAATATACTTTTTATGGCTTGCAATTTTTCCCTTCCCGCACCTGCTTCGAGAACCTGATCCAGCGAAACATTTAATCCGTTTTCACTTATTGCTTTCTGAAGAGTTTTATAAACAACATTATCTTCGTCTATTGTAGTTCCCGCCATATCAAAGACAACCATTCTGATCATTGGAAATGAATTAGATTAAATGGTCCTTCCCATATAAGGATCACTATACCCCTGTTCGCCCGTATCCACGCGGCCTGCAAATCTTTTCTCAAATAATTCATTGCCTGCAATCCTTACTGTGAAATCATACCATCCGAATTGTTTACCCAGATTAATTGGCACGCTCATATTTCCGGAATTATTTATTGCCGGATGCAAAACCTTTTTAACCGGAGTGTTTTTATAGGCATTGTCCGTTATTTCAATCCGGATTGGAATTTTAGACTGATTATTTAGGATAAGTTCGATATTTCCGGATAACCTGTTCCCACTCGCTGTTTCATATTCACATCCAATCAGTAAAAGAGGGTCATCTGCTGAGCCTTTAAACTCACGGAAAAAACCATTCGGACCATATATTCGCAAATGATAAATACCGTTTTCAAAATTCTTTAATGGCCAGATTGCTTCCACTTTAGTTGACGATTTCACGGCGAATGCCCAGGTGCGGACTTTTTTGAATTCCAAAGATCCGCTTCCTGCCTGCAGATACTTACCCGGTGCATATACATTGAATGCGGAACCAAGGGCCGATTTTCCAAATGTTTTGCTGCTGGATTCAAAGCGGACTTCAAAAGCATCTTTTTCCAAATTCAAAATTCCGTCAGCATATAACTGATAAGACAGTCCGTTCGATGGTTTAATTCCCTTTTCCTGTTTGGGCATTAATTCAGAAGTATATGGATCTTTTTGGAACTGGCTGATCTCTTCTGAACCCAATGCCTTAAACCCGTTAGGAAGTTTCTTGAATTTTGCATTATATACCGATTCCATGAAAGCATCCTTCTTTAAAAATTCCAATCCAGCCTGCTGATCATTGGTTGAGGCCCTGAAGATGGAAGTCAGATCACCACATACCGTCCGTCGCCATTCGCTCATATTTGAATCCTTTATTGATTTGCCCGTTTTCTGAGTCAGAAATGTTTCTAAAAATTGTATTGTGGAGGTTAGATCAAATATTTCAGAATTCACATATCCGCCCCGGCTCCATGGGGAGGCAACGATCAGAGGTACACGAAATCCAAGTCCGATCGGACTTTCGCGCTGGAAAAGGGAGGTATGTCCTTTTCTTTCTTTTGCCTGCTGAACAGTTATGATTTCCACACTGGTATCAAGACCATCTGATGCTTTTCCGGTCTCGGGATTTCCGGAATCGGGTGCCACAAAAGGAGGTACATGGTCAAAATAGCCATCATTTTCATCATAGGTCAGAATAAAAATCGTCTTTTTCCAGACTTCAGGATTTTTTGTAAGTATGTCCATCACTTCGGATACATACCAGGCGCCATACCATGCAGAAGCCGGATGATCAGATAAATTTTCCGGGGCGGCAAGCCAGGATACAGTGGGCAATTTTCCCGTATTGACATCTTCACGGAACTGATGTAAAAGATCCCCTTTAGGTATTTTTAAGTTTCTTTTTGTCCCGTTATCTTCAAATGATAATTCTTCAAGTGAATGATAATGCGGATCATTAATATTTGTTACAAAAGCTTTCTGATGAAGGCTTTTGTCTTTTGACGAAAGACTTTCATACTTTTCCTGGTTGTATTCCTTTATCTCCTTCATCGCTTCATCGAGTGCCTTTTTCTTTTCACCTAAGGTTTTCTGAATCTTCTTCACGGAAGGATCTGAAGGCTGCAGGTTGTCCAGTTGATTTTGCAATGAACTGATTTCTGTCGGCAGGGAACTCAGGAGGTTGCGAACCTGGATAAGATGTTTATTGTGAAGACGGATATTGTATTGTGAAAAAAATTCCAGCGGATTATCCTGAAAATTAGATAACCATGGATCTTCTTCATCCTTAAATCCAACATCAATGCTCAGTTCATTCTGGTAAAATTTCCAGGAAATATCATTCTCCTCCAAGACCTCCGGAAAAGTTTTCCAGCTGAGTGTTTCATAATCCATATCCTCATTCCAGACATTCGCTCTTGAGTTTTCATTTTGTTCTGCACGGATCGTACCTGTCCAGAAATAAAGCCTGTTTGGATTGGTACCCGTTAATGCAGAACAAAAATGCTGATCACATATGGTAAACCCATCCGCCAGTTCATAATAAAAAGGAATATCCTCCCTGTTATAATATCCTAGTGTTAAGGGCATGTTTGAATATTCCTTTATGCTGTTTCTTTTTACATTCAACCACTGGTCATATTTTCCATCATTCCGTGCATTTACCTGGTTATCCCAGGAATGCGGCAGAGAACTCATCCAGGTGGATTTTGTGTCCCTGATATCCAGACGAAAGGGTGCATAGGTTTCACCGGCATGGTTTGATTGTAACCATACCGGATTCCCGTCGGGAAGTTGAATGGCCCTTGGATCATTGAATCCCCGGACTCCGCTTAGAGTTCCAAAACTGTGATCAAATGAACGGTTTTCCTGCATCAGGATGACGATATGTTCCGCATCCTTCCATGTACTGCCGACTATCGGATCAATGGCAAGAGCTCTTTGTATAGAAGCAGGTATGAGTGCATTCATTCCGGCCATCCCGGATAAAACGGTTGCTTTTTTTATAAATTCTCTGCGTGTATCCATACTCTTTGTATCGTTAAAATTACCTTCCACCAAATGTAGACAGCTCTTATATCCCTCAGCATTTACATGCATGACCTAATCATTAAATTTATTCAATATCCGGGATGATTATCGTTTTATTAAGCCTGCTGATATGAAGAGTTGGATCTGCAATTAAATTCCTAATACCTGTATTTTAGCAGTTATGTCAGCAAAAACGGCTATTGTAATAGGAGCGGGAATTGTCGGCCTTGCAACTGCAAGAGCTTTAGCGATAAAAGGGTACATAGTAGAAGTGTATGAGCGAAATCTAAAAGCATCCGGGGCCTCAGTGAGGAATTTTGGTATGATCTGGCCAATCGGACAACCTGCCGGTAAGCAATATGAACGGGCGATCAGGAGCCGAAATATCTGGAAAGAGACAGGGGATGCCGCTGATCTCTGGTACGATCCCGTTGGAAGCCTTCACCTGGCTTATCATTCCGACGAATGGCAGGTATTACAGGAATTATTTGAAACATTTACAGCGGAAGGCAGAAATGTAAAAATTTTAAATAAAGAACAAATATTAAAAACATCAGCAATCACCAAAGGGGATAATTGTATGGGTGCCCTTTTTAGCAGTGAGGAAGTGATCGTTGATCCGAGGGAGGCAATAGCCAGGATTCCGGAATATTTTCATGAAACCCTGAACATACGTTTTAACTGGGGCAAAACAATAACGGCCGTTAAAACCGGACATATTCAGATTGGATCTCAAAGCATTCAGGCCGACCGGATCTTTATCTGCAGCGGTGCTGATTTTGAAACGCTTTATCCTGAGCAGTTTGCACAGTATCCCCTGACCAAATGCAAACTACAAATGATGAGACTGGTTCAGGAAGGTTCACCCCGTATCGGCCCTGCGGTCTGCGGCGGTCTTTCCCTGATTCATTATGCCAGTTTTAAGGCAGCACCTTCACTGGGTTTTTTAAGAAAACGGTTCGAGGACGAAATGTCCGATTTTCTGCAGTGGGGAATCCACGTAATGGTCTCTCAAAATAAATCAGGCGAGCTGACAGTTGGTGATTCTCATGAATATGGTTTAGCACCCGATCCCTTCGACAGGAAATTTATTAATGACCTGATACTGAAATACCTTCAAGGGTTCGCTTATTTAAATAAACCAGAATTGGTCGAAACCTGGAACGGAGTATATGGGAAACTTACCAAAGGCGGGACCGACCTTTTTTTCTCACCCGAACCTGAGGTTTACATTATAAATGCAATCGGGGGGGCAGGCATGACATTGTCATTCGGACTCGCAGAAGAACTCATAAACAGTTTATAAATTTATTCAATCTGAAAATTTTTTACATATTGGGTTGGCTTAATATTAAAAACTTCCTGCTTTTTGTATTTCGCAGAAAAATAAATCAGGGAAAGTATGGCCCCGGCAATACCCAGAACAGAAAGAATAACTACGCCGTGTGAATAAAAAGATGTCCACTGCAATTTTATTTTCAGAACTTCCTTCGTGACCAACACACCGACACTGCCAAGATACCCAAATGAATCAGCCACATATATAAGGAATCCTACATTCCCGGGAAATTTGAAAGTTGCAATCAGTCTTTCAAAAAAAATACAATTGAAGGGAATATAAACTGTGTAAAGTCCAAGACCCGTTAAGGTAAGCCACCAGAAGGCATTCATGGACCCCTGCATAAAAAAAACGCTGGTTAATCCGGTAATGATAAAACCAACTATGATGATATAGTGCGTATAAACGAGTGCCTTTAAATTATTCTTTACCAGGATCATGCTGCCCATTAGTAAAAGTAGAATAAGGGTTACAGGTGCCTCGGTTTGTGTAAATATTGCAGGCTTCATGCCATAACCGTTTTCCCTGAGCATGTCGGCCATGAAATTATCCCGGATATCACGAAATACGGTGGCAAAAACATAAATGCCGATCGAAGCAACCAGGCCGGGAAAGAACATTTGCACAAAAAGTCTTCTTTTTTCAGCCGGCATCGGCTCTCTTATACTCCGGTTCAATACATCTTCAGGTGAAGGCGCAGGTATTTTTTCCAACAGATACACAACAATGATCAATGGAACAGCAAATACCAATCCGGTAAAAAAAGGTACCCAGAATTCGCTGGCACCAAATTGCACGATAAAACCAGCTACCGTTTTAACGAATCCTGAGGAAAAAATAAAACTGACGGAAAGAGCCGCGCCGATAAAATCAGTTGCCCTTCTTCCTTCCACATATGAAAAAATAATTCCCCAGATCATCCCCAGCGGAAAACCATTTATGAGCATAAATGGAATATTCCATGGTGCCGGGACTAATGCAAAAAAGAAAAGTCCCGCCCATGAAACACCCACCAAGAGTAAAATTATTTTCCCCCTGCCGATTTTTTTTAATTCAGAAATAAAGCGAATCCCATAAAATTTGCTTGCTGCGTATCCAATGACCTGTGTAATCACCAGCCAGACCTTATAACTGATTCCCGCATATTGCATGCCCTCGAAACTGCAAACCGTAAATCCCTTCCTGAAGCCGTACACCATGGTATAGGTCAGAAAAGTAATTATCGCCGCCGAGACAGCGACAGATTTATCATTCCGGTTACTATTGGTTGTTATGACGTTCGGCAAACTATTCAGGTTGAGAAAGCAGATGTTGTATAATGAGTTCTTTAAAAATATCTAAGGAGGGCGTTGGCACGTGTTCCCGTTTTGCTGATTCATCCCAGCGACGCATCTGGATAATTTCCCGGAAAAGGATATCTTCTTCCAGGAGATCCGCTTCCTCATCCGACATGGGTCCACCTTGAAATTCCAAAGTTTTTTTACTTGCTTCTGAAAGTTTATCATAGTATCCGGGTTCCCTGAGAGTAAGATATCTTTTGGCCGCCACATGCGATTCCACCAGCCGGGTAAGCCGGAATGAAAATCCGCGAGCAGTAAGAAATGCTGCACCGATGGCTTCATGATCCTGTATACCATAGCCGTCCATAGCATTGGATTCTGTTATTTTTTCAGCGATATGACCAACGTCATGCAGAAAAGCCGCCAATACCACTTCATCATTGTATCCTTCAGCTTTGGCCAGTTGAGCTGCCTGAACCATGTGCTCCAGTTGTGAAACTTTTTCTCCTGAATATTCTTCTTCTCCGTATAAAGTATACAGATCAATTATTTCCTCTGCGATCCGTTCGGCCTGCTTCGGCTTCATATAAAAGAATTAAAAGATAGATTGTATGGGTTCAGCCGTTCCTTTATCCGGTACAAAATGGTAACCTAACAAGGCCGCCAATGTTGGGGCAATTTGTTTCTGATATAATGGACCGTTGGTTTTTACAAGTCCTTCTGCCTTTGTATCCGGTCCAATGGCCGCTATCCAGATCTGACCGGCATCCTGAATTTGATGGCCATGTGTGGTCCACTCGTCTTTTATTTTATCACCTCTACCGTGATCGCAGGTAATAATCAAAGTCGTTTTCTCGCGATATTCCGGCATCGCCTGCAGGGTGTTCCAAAGATCGTTGATCATGGCATCCTCCGCATGGGCGCTTTTGAGATACTGATCATATAAGCCGGCATGGGCAAAATCATCCGTTTCGTCAAATGCGATATAAAGGATTTTTGGCTTGTACGCTTTCAGATATTCGCGTGCGGCGAAATAAGTTAGCAGATCCAGTCTTACATCCAGTGGTTTTGCTTCCAGAAACTGCATTTCATTGATCAGTTTTAAGGATGCATTATCAAATTTCAGGCTATCCACATCCGAATTCACATAAATTCCGCTCCTCCATTTATTCAATATATAAGGAAAAACATCCCATGTTGTAAATGCGGCTACGCGTCCCTGATAATCCTTGTGCTTGGCAATGAACTCAAGCACATTTGTATTTGGGTTTATTTTTTTATCATTTGAATTGACACTTGTATCGGGATATCCTGTAAATATTTCATTATATCCGGGATAGGAAAACTTATATGGGTTGGCATTGTTTACTTCGCTGCCATTCAGGCGGTCGCCGAATATCTGTCCCTGGGAAGCTGCTATATCCCATAAAAAAGGAAATAACTTTTGTCTTCTTTCCATTCTTTCGGCTGCACCGAAATCTTTTTCAATATTTGCAGAATCCCTGGTGAATTTCTTGTTCACTACAATCTGAGAATCTATTCCACCAAATACTTCCTGCCACCGCAAGCCGTCCAGGGTTACAATAACCAGGTTTTCTGTTTTGTGCTGTTGAGCAAAACAAAATCCGGCCTGTAAAAAACAAAAAGCGAATATCAAATTTCTCATGCTGAAGTTAAAAAACCGATTCCTCATAAACAGATATTAATATAGGTGTTCTATACAAGCCTCAATCTCAGACAGCTTTGTAAACGTCAAGTTAAAAGGATAAGAAACAATCTTTAATTCGCGAAACAGGATTTGATGAAAGGTTAACAGTCAGATAATATTTTCGTAACCTCCTTTCAAATCCTAAAAATCATTAATAATTAACCATTTACAATTAACAATTAAGCAATGATTTGGTAATAGTCATTTCGGACTTTTGAAAAACTTCCACATGGAAAGACGCAGCTTAGATGTAGTGGTATTGTCGGATGTTCATCTCGGAACTTACGGTTGCAGGGCTAAGGAACTACTGAATTACCTGCGCAGCATACAGCCCGGCATGCTGATATTAAATGGCGACATCATCGACGGGTGGCAATTCAGCAAAAGTTATTTTCCTTCATTCCATATGCAAGTAATAAAGGAACTCATGCAGTTTATTACAAACGGCACCCGTGTCATATATATCACCGGTAATCACGATGAGATGCTGCGGAAGTATACAGATCTGAATATGGGTCATTTCACACTCACAGATAAACTGGTTTTGGAGATTGATCAGCAAATGACCTGGATATTTCACGGGGATGTTTTCGACAATACAACCCGGGGAAGTGCGCGTTTGATCGCCAAACTGGGCAGTAATGGCTATGGATTACTCATATTATTTAACCGGATGGTGAATACATTACTCGGTTTAATCGGCAGGGAAAAAGTATCCATATCTAAGAAAATAATGGCCGGTGTTAACAAAGCCGTTGCCAAAGTGAACGACCTGGAGCAGATCGCGTCTGGATTGGCCATCAAAAAAAAATACGATTATGTGATCTGTGGCCACATACACCAGCCGGTTATCCGCACTATCGAAAATGCAGAAGGAAAAGTGATTTACATGAATTCAGGAGACTGGGTTGAACATATGTCGGCCCTTGAATATGAGAATAAAACCTGGCGCCTGTTTCAATACGACGCCAAAGATTTTCCTGTTTCAAACCAGGCGGAATCCCGCCAGGCTTTGAATGTTGTTACAGATGATGTTATGGTGCATTTTGCCCGGTTGACGCCTTTTAAGCCTAACGCTTAACGCTCAAGGCAGCTTATTCGCGGTTTGCGGTTTGCGGTTCCGGTCTTTGAAAAAAGCATTCATAATTCCTTCACTTCAAAATGGCGTTCACCGTTCCGCGTTCCGCGTTCCGCTCTCATATTTGTCTGATTAATAAACAGATACATCCCATTGTTAAGAAATTATTACCAAACCGGATAACAAGTATCAGGTCGCTATTAACCCTATTTTTGCCCAAATTTTTATCATGGCGCTGAATAATATCATGAAGATTTTTATGCCGAAAGACAGGATCTTCTATTCGCTCTTTGAAGAAGTAGCCGCCGGAGTAACCAATATGGGGCGACTCTTAAAGACAGTGGTCAGCGAACCGGATATCGACAAAAGGGCAGCCCTGGTTTCACAGGTGGAAGAACAGGAACATGTAAACGATGACCTGACACATAAAGTGTTTACTGAACTGGGCCGGAATTTCATAACACCGTTCGACCGGGAAGACATTCATTACCTCGCCAGCGCCCTGGACGATATTTGTGATTACATCTATTCTACCGCCAAAAAAATTAATTTCTACAAAGTAAATCCTAACGACACCGGGATCCAGAAGCTGGCCGACCTGATTGTGGAGGGAACCATCCAGATCGGGCTTGCGGTAAGTGAACTGCGAAATATGAGGGATATGCGCAAAATCACCGATGCCCTGGTAAAAATCAATAGCATTGAAAACCAGGCCGACGATGTTTTTGACATGAGTATTGACAGGTTATTTGAAAACGAACCGGATGCCAAAGAGGTTATTAAAAAAAGAGAAATCTACCAGGTGATGGAAACCGTTACCGACAAATGCGAAGATGCGGCGAATGTAATAGAGACCATCATTATTAAATACGCATAACGCACAACGCTCAACGCTCAACGCTTAACGCCTAACGCTTCCAAATTTTGAAATCCGAATGACGTTTCTGGTAATAATCATTATACTCGCGCTGATTTTCGACTATATCAACGGATTTCATGATGCGGCAAATTCCATTGCGACTGTTGTATCAACCAAAGTGCTCACACCATTTCAGGCTGTGCTCTGGGCGGCCTTGTTCAACTTCGCAGCATTTTTCATTTCTAAATACCTGATTGGAGAATTCAAGATTGGAAATACCATTGCCAATTCTGTCAATAAGGATTTTATTACACTGGAAGTGATTTTTTCAGGACTGATAGGCGCAATCGCCTGGAATCTGCTCACCTGGTGGTTTGGCATCCCATCCAGTTCCTCACATACACTCATCGGAGGCTTCATGGGTGCTGCTATTGCGCATGCCGGCGCCTTGAGTAGACATGGGCATTCCGTGATCAATTATGCGAAAGTGATCCCGACATTCTTATTCATATTCCTGGCTCCGATTATTGGGATGGTGATTGGTTATATTATTACGATTTCGATCATCAATATTTGCCGTCACGCCAATCCATACCGTGCAGACAAATGGTTTCGCAAATTGCAGCTGGTTTCTTCCGCACTATTCAGCCTTGGACATGGAGGTAATGATGCACAGAAAGTTATGGGTATCATCGGAGCTGCTTTTATTTACTATCAGCACCAACTGGGTCATAACCTTACTTTCAAACAGTTTGTGGATCATAATACCTGGGTTCCGCTTGCCAGTTTCACCTGCATTGCGCTGGGTACCATGAGTGGTGGCTGGAAAATCGTAAAGACCATGGGAACCCGCATCACAAAAGTCACTCCGCTGGAAGGTGTAAGTGCGGAAACGGCTGGGGCCATTACTTTATTTATAAGCGAAAAACTCGGCATCCCCGTGAGTACTACGCATACTATTGCCGGATCCATCATGGGTGTCGGGGCAACTAAAAGACTTTCAGCCGTTCGTTGGGGAATAACCATCAACCTGCTCTGGGCATGGATACTGACCATTCCCGTTAGCGCTGTTTTTTCGGCAATCGTTTATTGGGTTTTGATGATTTTCAGAAAGGCCTAAAGCCAAAAGCCTAAAGCCCAAAACTGCTATAAGCGGAAGCCCTAAAATTTGTGCGTGGTTAATACGAATAAACCGGAGAAAATATTTATAGTTGATCGATCTCAAAATCAAAAATTGGTTTTAGGCTTTGAGCTTTAGGCTCTGGACTTATAAAAGTTTTGGGCTTTAGGCTTTAGGCTTTGGGCTTAAATGGCTACTTTGCGCCCGTTAAAAAACCGGCGCATGAAAGGAATAATACTGGCAGGGGGCTCTGGCACAAGGTTGCATCCGATTACGTTTGCCATCAGCAAGCAGATCATGCCCGTTTATGATAAACCGATGATTTATTATCCGTTATCCACCCTGATGATGGCAGGGATCCGGGAAATACTGATTATTTCCACCCCCCACGACCTTCCACTTTTTATCAAATTATTTGGCGATGGCTCTCAGTATGGTTTAAAGATTACTTATGCAGAACAGGCGGTTCCCAACGGACTTGCCCAGGCATTTGTGATCGGCGCCGATTTCATCGGAAAAGACAGTGTGGCCCTTGTGCTCGGCGATAACATATTTTATGGAACCGGTCTTGGTGACCAACTGGCCGCCAACACCAATCCGGAAGGAGGGATTGTGTACGCATACCATGTGAGCGATCCGGAAAGATATGGTGTTGTTGAATTTGATAAAGACAATAACGCAGTTTCCATCGAAGAAAAACCGGTGAAACCAAAAAGCAATTACGCAGTACCGGGTTTATATTTTTACAATAATGAAGTCGTCTCAATCGCAAAAAACCTGAAACCAAGTCCTCGGGGGGAATACGAGATCACCGACGTGAATAAGGAATACCTGAAAAGAGGTAAATTGAAAGTTTCCATCATGGATCGCGGAACTGCCTGGCTGGATACCGGCACATTCGATTCCCTGTTGCAGGCTACGCAATTTGTGCACGTGATTGAGCAAAGACAGGGTATTAAAATCGCCTGCATTGAAGAAATTGCATACCGAAAAAAATTCATAACAAAGGAGCAGGTGAAGGCCATCGCACAACCCCTGCTCAAAAGCGGGTACGGACAATATCTGCTGGATATCATTGAACATCCTATTGATTAAATATTTATGAAAAAAATTCTTGTTACAGGCGGATGTGGATATATCGGGTCACACACCCTTGTTGATCTCATTGAAAGCGGGTTTGATGTGATTTGCGTGGATAATAATTCAAGATCAAATCCCCGCATTCTGGAAGGCGTACAAAAGATTACCGGTAAAAAAATCAAGAACTATAAAGTTGATCTCTGCAACCTGGACGACAGCTTTGCGATATTTCATGAAAATCCTGATATCGCAGGAATCATACATTTCGCTGCTTATAAATCAGTCGGTGAATCAGTTGAAAATCCGCTGATGTATTTCGAAAATAACCTGATGTCGCTGATCAATCTTTTGAAATGCGTGCAGGAATTCAATATTGCCAACTTTGTTTTTTCTTCTTCCTGCACGGTATATGGTAATACAACGGAGATTCCCGTTACCGAAACAACGCCACCGAGACCCGCCGAATCTCCCTATGGATATACAAAACAAATGGGAGAACAGATCATCAACGAATTTTCCAAATCCTCCGATTCAAAATGTATTTTACTCCGTTATTTCAATCCTGTAGGCGCTCATCCGTCCGGTTTGATAGGCGAATTGCCTATTGGAAGACCGGCTAACCTCGTTCCGGCGATTACTCAGACGGCTATTGGAAAACTTCCGCAAATGCAGGTGTATGGTGATGATTATCCGACCCGTGATGGTTCATGTATCCGGGATTATATCCATGTGTCTGATATTGCACATGCACATACGCTGGCACTCCAATTCATGTTAAAAGGGAAAATCAATAACAAGTGTGAGGTGTTCAATCTCGGAAGCGGCAACGGCACCACGGTCTTGGAAGCCATTCACGCATTTGAAAAAATCAGTGGCTTTCCACTCAACTATATAATCGGTCCGCGTCGAGCCGGGGATGTGGTCTCCATATATGCAAATAACGACCTCGCTCGGAATGAACTGGGCTGGGTACCGAAATATTCGCTCGAAGATATGCTGGCCACAGCGTGGAGATGGGAACAGAAAATTAAAATAGACGAGTCTTTTTATAATAGTAAATTTTCAGAACTGAATTGATTCTGAATAGAATCCAACAAAGAAAATATGATCACTGTTACAGGACAAAAAGATACACGCAGCGGATTCGGAGACGGAATCGTTGAGGTTGCCCGCAAAAATCCGGATATCGTGGCGCTCACGGCAGATCTGGCGGGTTCTCTCAAGTTGAATCAGTTCATCAAAGAATTCCCGGAACGTTTTATACAGTGCGGAATCGCCGAAGCAAATATGATCAGTGTGGCCGCTGGTATGACCATCGGTGGCAAGATTCCGTTTACAACAACCTTTGCGAATTTTTCCACGGGCCGGGTCTATGATCAGATCCGACAGTCGATCGCTTATTCCGGAAAAAATGTAAAAATCTGTGCATCGCATGCGGGACTGACCCTTGGAGAAGACGGAGCAACTCACCAGATACTTGAAGATATCGGCATGATGAAAATGCTTCCTGGCATGACGGTCATTGTACCCTGTGATTATGCACAAACTAAAGCTGCAACGATTGCAATAGCTGATTATCAGGGACCGGTTTATCTCCGATTCGGCAGACCTGTCTGGCCCATTTTTACTTCAGAAATGGAATTCAAAATCAGCAAGGCCCAGCAGTTTACAGAGGGGAAAGATGTTTCCATTTTCGCCTGCGGACATCTGGTCTGGATTGCTTTGGAAGCTGAAAAAATTCTGAAAGAAAAGGGAATATCAGCTGAAATCATAAATATTCATACTATCAAACCGCTGGACATAGAAGCGATTTTGAAATCCATCCGAAAAACGGGTTGCGCCGTTAGTGCAGAGGAGCATAATATTATTGGTGGCCTCGGAGACAGTATTGCGCAAACCGCTTCCAGGGGCAATCCGGTTCCAATCGAATATGTAGGAACAAACGACAGTTTTGGAGAAAGTGGAACGCCTGCGCAATTACTGGCAAAATATGGCCTGGATGCAGCGCATATCGTGTCTGCCGCGGAAAAAGTGATTGCCCGGAAAAATAAATAATTTATATTCCAGTTAAGCTTTAAAATCCAGGTCCCGAATGGCGGAACAGACAACGGATACGGAATTACTGGCTTTATTTCGAGAACCGGCCACCAAGGAAAAGGCTTTCACTGAGATTGTAAAAAAATACCAGGAGAGACTATATTGGCATATCCGTCGCATGCTGGTCGATCATGAGGATTCCAATGATGTGATGCAGAATGTGTTTATTCGGGTCTGGAATGCGCTGGCCGGCTTCCGGGAGGACGCCCAGCTTTATACCTGGCTTTATCGGATCGCTACCAATGAATGCCTGACTTTTATTGAACAACAGAAAAAGAAAGCCACGACTTCCCTAAGCGAGGTTGAATCCGGACTGAGTAATAAAATCCGGGCAGATAAGGATTTTGACGCCAATAAACTGGAGTGGAAATTACAGCTGGCTATCCAGCAACTGCCTGAAAAACAACGTGTTGTATTCATGCTGCGGTATTATGATGAAATGCCTTACGACGAAATGAGCCGTGTGCTGGATACCTCGGCAGGAGCATTGAAAGCGTCTTATCATCATGCAGCCAAAAAAATCGAAGATTTTATATTGAATCATTAAACTTTAATTACCGGCGAGGGTCTTATTGACGCTAATGGAAACGAGAATACAAATATTAACAGAATTACAGGAATTCGCTCCCTATTTGGGAAAGCTGCAGATTTTTCAGGTTCCTTATGCGGTACCCGCCGGATATTTTGAAGATTTTACAGAAATCCTGATGAACCGGATACGCTTTGAAGCCACTGATTTCGGACACTCCGCAAGCGATATTTCAGCAAAAGACGAGATATCTGAAATTTCACCTCTTCTCGCCTCGCTGAAAAGCAGAAACCCATACCAGGTACCCACGGGATACTTTGCAAGTCTGAATACAAAAATGCCGGTATCGGAGAATATCCCTTCAAAACTTGTTGCGTTACCCGGATCGAATAAAACGAGAAAGATTTCTATGCCGATGCGGATCGTACGTTATGCCGCAGCTGCCTGTATCGTTGGTTTGATCGGAGTTGTTTCATTCAATATAACACAGCACATAAAAATTGATCCGGTTAATGGTCTGACTAGTGTAAGTGATCAGGATATGGCAAATTTTCTGGATGCTGCTGACGTTCACTGGACACCGGATAATTCTCCATCAACAGAAACTGCATCTGCAGATTTCAATGATAATGAAATCCATGAATTGTTAAACGGTGTACCCGATGCAGAACTTGAAGATTATTCCCTTGCTTTGCCGGAAGAAAAACGAGCCGTAAATTGATCCCGAATGAAGAGATTTTTACTTTTAGTCAGTTTTGCTTTTTCTTTTTTGATAGGTTTCGCTCAGAACGGGAACAGGCTCGAGGCGCTGAAGATCGCCTATATCACAAAAAGGCTGGATCTCAGTCCGGAAGAGGCTCAGAAATTCTGGCCTATCTACAACCAGTATGCGGAAGAGTTGAAGCGCGCCAGGCAGGATGCCATCAAAAATAATAAAACTGAAATTGAGCTCGATGAATCTTTGCTCAACATCCGCAAAAAATACAGTGTACAATTTGGCCAGGCCCTTTCACCTCAGAAAATAGATATCTTTTTTAAATCTGAAAAAGAATTCGGCAACTACGTCCAGAAAGAAATGGAAAGGCGGCAGTTGAAGAACCAGCGAAGAATGCAGGAACCATAGGCCTGAGGCTTGAAGCATAAGGCGTGAGGCCCGGGCAGATTCATGTGGTTAATACCCGCCTGCCGTCAGCCAGGTAATTGTGGGAATGCCTGCCTGCAGGTAGGTGAGAATTCGAAATTGAATGTGGTAATGATAATTTGAAAATGTGGCGCAGTCATCTTTCAACCGTCAAAGAAGCCCAACGCCTCCTGCCTCATGCCTCCTTCTTCCTGCTTCAAGCCGCCAGCCCCAAGCCTTAAGCTTTACGCTTTTTTGCATTCGTCTTCTTTGCGCAATCATTGCACACTATAAAAATATTTTTTGCAAAACGCGGACTCACACTGCTTCTTTTACCGTTTACTTCAATTTCCATCAGTTCATCAAAGTCGTTTCTGGCGATGACCTTAATTTTATTATTGATGTTTAGACCGATTCGGGTAATAAAACCTTTCAATATGAACAGGCATCGGCGCAATTATACGGAGCGGAGGCTTCTTTAAATATTCATCCCGATGCCTGGAGGGGATTCAATTT
>Ga0209863_10000159_pt1 | contig 42196 bp, 47 predicted proteins | sample OrgsoiDNA2013046_FD_185796 | JGI IMG/M metagenome (GOLD analysis project Ga0209863, IMG submission 185796) | Permafrost soil microbial communities from the Arctic, to analyse light accelerated degradation of dissolved organic matter (DOM) -... | ecosystem: Environmental > Terrestrial > Soil >...
TACAAGCGAACTGGGACTCCTAAATCCAGAAATGTATAAATTATTGAATGGGAAAGTAGGTTTAATAAGAGCAATGTTAATCAATCTTATAAAGTCCTTCCGGCAACCTAAATCATCTTAGAGGCGTGAGGCTGGAAGCTGGAGGCGTGATGCCTGAGGCTGGAAGCATGAAGCGTGAGGGGGTATAGAATAATGCACTAACGTTAATCGTATAATTAAACCGATCCTTTAGGATTAGGCCTCGTGCCTCAAGCCCAAGCCCTATGCTTCACGCCTCATGCTTCATGCTTCCAGCCTCAAGCCTCAAGCTTCATGCTTATATCGCTTTCATCTTATTCCCCTTGGCTTCATGGGTTAACTCCGCAAGTCCCAATGCTTCCATCAGAGGGGGAATATACATTCCGAAACGCCCACGCAGCCCTTTCTTCAGACCGTACCATCCACCAACGGGATTTTTAGTTGAACGGCCCCAGGCTTCCACAGTTCCTTCCTTGGCCGGCTTTTGTTCGTCTGCACTGCCCAGCTCCATCCAGTCACCGTGTTTCTTCAGCATGGCCTGAAGATCGGCGAGGCAACGATAATCGTATAACAAAACCGTTTTGCCCACCGTGCAGACCAAAACTTCTTTACCGTCTTTCTCATCCGTATGCATGCTGTATTCTGAAGTTCCCGGTGGCGTTTTCAAAACCATTGGCTTTTCTTTTGTGCCGATTTTATTTTTCATTATTCCCGTTTAAGATTTAATTATACAGTTCCCTTTTTATTCCAGCGGTGCCAGTTTTCATTGACCAGCCATTCATCCAGGCCAGTTGGCTTAACCGCGGGAAATTTTATTCTGGTTGATGCCATCTGCGCGTCAAACCCTTTTTCGTTGAACCACTTAAACATAAGGTACATTTCTTTGTCCATGAATATTCTGACGATCATCATGGGTAATCTATTGAATTTTACCCGCCTTCCAAGCGACAGGGTCATTGCCGATGCGATCTCTTCATTTGTCAATTCTTCCCCGGCCAGCTCGATGGTCTGCCCGGTATACAGATCCGGATTCATAAATGCGTCAGCAACATAAGCTCCGATATCGTCGGCCGCAATCATCTGGTGTTTCTTTCCGGCTCTTATGGAATCCATTAATTTGCCACCCAATATCCCTTTAAATACCTGCGGGATATAATAGTTTTCCATAAACTTCACGGGTCTCAGTGTGGTTGTGGGTAAACCGATACTCCTGATATATTGTTCAATAATAAATTTCGATTCGAAATGCGGCACGCCTGTTTTACTGTCTGCATTGCATACCGAACTGTATATAAAATGGGAGATACCGGTTTTTTTTGCAGCATCGGCCATATTTTTACCGAACTGAATTTCCCTTTCTGCTCCGTATTCAAAAAAATTCTGGATGCTGAAAACACCATCACAGTCTTTCATTGCATTCACAAGCGATGGAATGTCTGACATATCTCCTTTGACAACCGTTATTCCCCGGGAAATCAGTTGTTGGGATGCAATGCTTTCCGGTGTTCTTGAAAGAGCTTTTACATTGAAATTATTTTTCAACAGATGCCGGATAACGGCGCCACCCTGGCGGCCTGTTGCGCCTGCAACCAAAATGGATTTGCCGGAATGAATCATAGGGCGTTCATTATAAATTCAGCCTTCGTTTTCAGATCAGATGCAAATTGGTCAAAGGGTTTGTCAAACGAAGGAATCATTTTTGAAAACAAAGGGAACAAGGGGCCACCTATTTTTTCTGTCATTGAGAAACGGACAGACCCGTTTTTATTATCGTTCAGTGTAAATATCCTCTTACCCATGGCATCGCCCCAGGCAAGCCTGGTTTCGGGTTGAAATTCCATTACCCGGAGTTTGAAAGTTCTTTTCGGATCCAGGGTTGATTTTAATTTAATCGTTTCTCCCGGAGCAATATTTCCTTCAATAGAGACAACAGTATTGCTCCATCCCGGATAGCCGGATGCATTGGTTAACAAGGACCAGATAATTGACGAACCTGCGTTGATATCGACTGATACGGAGGTTTCACGGCTAAATACTTTTCTTATTGTATTTGCTCTGCTTGACTGATTGTTTGGTGGAATAGCCATAATCATCTTAGACGATCCGGCTGATTAAAACGATAGGTTATCCGGGAACTTTTTCCAGATATTTTTCCATGACCTTTCTATTATGTTCTAAATGATGGAGTTGCAATTCTGCGGCGTTGGATTTAAAGGGATCAATTCCCTGTACAACTTTCACCCTTAAATCAAATAAATGCTCCTTACCTGATTTTTCTGATTCCCTGACCATGTCAATTCTCAGGGCTTCCTCCTGAAATTTTTGTTTGGGATTATATATCCCGTTCAGTTCAGAGCACTGGTGGCAGACACCCTGCTTGTTTATCAGGGCGCACCTGCCCTCGAAAATATGAATCATTTTTGCCCTGCCCGTGTGCAGATAATATTTTATGATGGCTTCGGTATTGTCAAGAATCCGGGCGATTTCACTGACCTTGAATTCATAAACCTCTTTCAACAGAAGACTGATTTGCTGTTCAAGTGGCAGGGTTTTGGAAATGCAGGTAAAACAAAATGCAATATGTTCCTTGATCTCAAACTGGCCCTGCGGCGAATTTGCGTGGATCATCAGGGATTCCTGGAAGAAAATGGGATTGGAATGAGCGGCCTGTTTTGCGATATCCGTGACGTTTTCAACCCAGCGTTTCCTGGCTCTCAGATTATCTTTTGCCAGGTTGGAAGCAATGGTAAACAGCCAGGTTTTTAATGAAGATTCCCCCTTAAAACTATTTAGTTTTTCACTTGCCCTGATATAAGTGTCCTGAATAATATCTTCTGTGTCGGTAACACTTGCCGTTATCCGCAGTATGAAGGACTTTAATTGTCCGCCATACTTTTCAAATTCCTTTGTCAGCAGATCTGTAGTCATCAGATATTTTGAAAAAATTGAATATTGGGAAATGGCAGCTCCTTTAGTAGAACCGCCAGGAACTTAAAATTATGAAATTTAAATCTTGAATTTATGGTGGATTAGTTCAGGGTCAGCAAATTCACCGGAGAAATTCATGCTTTGCCGGCCCAAAAACCGAAATTACCTATCTGCACTTGTCCTAAATGCCTCTACAATTTATTTTTATTTCAGATTTAAAATATGACGGCCTTTCATTCGTCATTTCAAAGCAGGGGGCTAGAGGCTAGAGGCTAGAGGCTTGAGACGGGAGGCGATGCGATTGTTAAAATATTTTTAAAGAAAGTGGCCGGAATATTTCATAAATAAGCGAACATTCACTTATTTTACGGAATAATTGCAAACCGCCATGAGAACAAGGAATGCGGATAAGGAAAGCCTGGTCAAGCACGAAGCCATTGAAATGCTGGTTAGGGACGGATTTCAGGGTTTCAGCATGAATAAACTGGCGCTCGCCTGCGGTGTTTCGGTAGCTACCCTGTACATCTATTACCGGGATAAAGATGACCTGATCCAAAAGATTGGTGCGGAGATTGGTAAACAGTTTATGGCAAAAACTCTTCAGGGATTCAATCCACAGATGGGTTTTGCTGAAGGGCTTAGAAAACAATGGGAGAACCGGGCCGCTTTTGCCCTGAAATTTCCTAAGGAGGTAGCCTGTTATGAAATCATCCGTCATTCCAGGCATGGGGATGATATTGTGGAAGAAAGCCTGAAAGGGTTTAAAGCAGCCATGGGAGATTTCACCCATAATGCCATAAAGAATAAGGAGCTGATTTCAGTTTCTGTGGAAGTTTTCTGGAGTATCGCTTATGGTCCGCTTTACACATTGCTGCGTTTTCATGAGGAGGGCAAAAGTATTGGCGGCAGGCCGTTTAAATTTTCTAAAAAAACAATGGATGAAACTTTTCAGTTAGTCCTGAAGGCATTAACACCTTAATAATTATTTAACATGAAAGGGAGTACCATGACTATCGATTTATCAAATATTTTAATTTTTAAAACAAATATTCAAACTGAATTCGACAGGCTGCGCATAAAAAATGTATTGGATGCATCCCAGAAGGTGCTGAAATGGAATATCGATATGGATGACGTGGATCGTGTTTTACGAGTCGTATCCGATACGCTCACACCGGAACAGATTATTTCCGTACTTGAATATGTAGGATTCGAATGTGCAGAATTAGAATAACCCACCCATCATGAAACAAGAAAAACAAGCTTCCATCCCTTTTACGGGATATCAGAAATTCGCCATATTTATTTTAGCGATCACGATGTTTACGGTCGTACTCGATTTTATGGTGATGTCACCTCTGGGGGATATCCTTATGAAATCGCTGAGCCTGAAACCCTCACATTTTGGGTTCGCCGTTTCGGCTTATGCATTCAGTGCAGGTATTTCAGGTCTCCTGACAGCCGGGTTTGCGGATAGGTATGACCGTAAGAAACTGTTGTTATTTTTTTACACCGGCTTTATTGCGGGAACCCTGTTATGCGGGATTGCCAATACTTATCCGCTGCTGGTCGGGGCCCGAATCATTACGGGTTTATTTGGCGGTGTGATCGGTTCTATTTCCATGGCCATTGTGGCGGATTTATTTGATCTCCAGCACCGCGGCAGGGTAATGGGATTTATGCAGATGGGATTTGGCGCAAGCCAGGTTTTGGGAATACCGATCGGGCTGTATCTTGCGAATCTCTGGGGTTGGCATGCGCCTTTTTTATGGATTGGCGTAATGGCCATTATCGTTGCCGCACTGATTGCCGTAAAATTAAAACCATTAACCAAACACCTGGCAATCCAGCAGGATAGATCAGCATTCAGGCATTTATTGCATACCCTTAAAAAAAAGGATTACCGCATCGGTTTTTCCGCTACCGCACTCATGTCGATCGGAGGATTTATGATGATGCCCTTCGGAAGTGCATTTGCCATCAATAATCTGCATATCACCCAGCACCAGCTGCCTTTGTTGTTCATGGTTGCCGGATTAAGCACATTGATCGTGATGCCGCTGATCGGAAAACTGAGTGATAAGGCGGACAAATTCAAAATATTTACATTGGCGTCTGCCTGGATGGTGATCATGGTTCTGATTTACACGAATCTTTCCGTTACTCCTCTCTGGATCGTCATGATATTTAATGTACTGATGATGGCCGGTATTATGAGCCGGATGATTCCTTCCAGCGCATTAATTACAGCCGTGCCTGTTCTCCAGGACAGGGGTGCATTTATGAGTATCAATGCCTCCCTGCAACAGATTGCCGGAGGTATTGCAGCCGCTGTTGCCGGAATGATCGTTGTGCAGAAAGATAAATTCAGTCCGCTGGAACATTACAATACCCTGGGTTATATTATTGTTGTGATCACAGTCATCAGCGTATTTCTCTTACATCGGGTGAGTGTTCTGATAAAAGGCAGAACAAAAGAAACCATACCGCAGAAGGAACAGCGGGTGATCATGGAGAAAGAGGAATTTCTGATTGAATAGAAAAACGGGTTTCATGTTAAGCGATATTGATAATTTTTATTTGCAGAAGGAGGAGCCCGTAAAGAGTTGCCTGATCGCTCTAAAGGAAATTATTCTAAAACAGGATAAGGAAATTAAGGCATCCTGGAAATATGGGATGCCTTTTTTTTGCTATAAGGGAAAAATGTTTTGCTATCTCTGGGTGCATAAAACATGGAAGCAGCCATATTTGGGACTGGTTGAAGGAAAACATTTCAATCATCCCAAACTATTAGCTGAAAAACGCTCCCGGATGAAAATATTCCTGATTGATCCCGATAGGGACCTGCCGGTAAGGACAATTGAAAGCATTCTAAAGAAGGCCCTGAGCCTGTATAAGAACGGGACTTCGTGAAAAACATACCTAAGAATAAAAATCACGATAAAAGTGACGGGCTCGCTTCCCTCCATAAATTCAACGGGTTTTCGAAGTAATGCCGGTTTGCACGTATCTTTGGCCGTCTGCCCGAGGACCAGGTTTCGCAAAGGAAGGGCTATTTTTTATTATAAAGCTTTTCTAATAAGCAAATCAATCCATTGAAACTGTACATTAAGTATATGGTAAGCCTTCGTTGTAAAATGATGGTAAAGGACGAACTCAAAAAGTTAGGAATTGTATATTCAAATATCAGTCTCGGCCAGGTAGAATTAATGGAAGATATCGACACTTCACAAATGGAAAAGTTCAGGATTGCATTAAAACAATCGGGACTTGAATTAATGGATGATAAAAAATCCGTCCTGATCGAAAAAATAAAGGATGTAATCATAGAAATGGTACATTATGAAGAAGAGCTGCCCAAAGTTAATTTTTCAGAATACCTGACTCAGAAATTGAGTTATAATTATACCTACCTGGCTAATTTGTTCTCCGAAACAGAAGGTACAACCATCGAACATTTTATTATTATTCATAAAATTGAAAGAGTCAAGGAGCTGATCATTTACGATGAACTCAACCTGACCGAAATTTCCTGGAAACTTCATTACAGCAGCGTCGCCCACCTTTCCAATCAGTTCAAAAAAATAACCGGTCTGACACCATCCTTTTTTAAAGCGCTTAAGGACAAGAAGCGAGACAACCTGGAAAACCTCTAAAGTCAGGACTCAACCCATTACGGATATCATTTAAATCTTATGTGCTGTATTTTCTGTGGCACATAACCTGCATTTCGGGCTAAACCTGTGAATGATACAACTTATTGGGAAAATTGTGTAATGCTTTTAAGTCGCAATGAAGCCACCTTTAGGTGTGAAACAATTTTCATTATTAATATGTCAATAAAAACCAAGGAATCAGATATTGAATTAGACAAAGCGAAGCCGATGATCACAGTAGAGATAATCGAATATGTTGAAAACGCCATAGTAATAAAAACCATTTTAAAAAAGTCATCCGGAAATATCAGCGTGATGTCAGTGGACACGGGCGAGGGGTTAACTGAACGGACCAGCCCCTTCGACACATTTGCACAGGTTATCGACGGCAAGGTTGAATTGGTAATCAGCGGAATTTTACATCTGTTGCATACCGGCGGTTCAATCATTATTCCGGCGCACGCTGCCAACCATGTGAAACCTGATGGTCGTTTTAAAATGGTTTTAACCGTACTGAAAAGCGGTTACGAGTAGTCAGTCCCGGAATTCAAAATAATGATTGTCCATCTGGTAAATTATCCGGTAATATCAAAACACTTATGGATTTCTCCCCGACCGATACTATTAAGGCAAGTACGATTATTCATTATCCTTCTATTCGGATCAGCAGTAAGCTAAAAACTGACCAGTATCAGGCACAGGTTACTATTGTGGAAGATAAATTCGCAGAAGAAGAAAGAGTAAAATTGCTGCACAAAATTAATGCGGGCATACCTCTGCAATTACTTAAAAAGAAACCCGGAGTCTTAGCCACTGCATTGGTTCATGAAGTGAGAAACCCTTTGACGAATATCAAACTGGCCGCTGATATTCTGGGTCTCGGAACCCTGGATGAAGAACAGGTGAAATTCGTAGCCATCATTGACAGGGGAATAGAAAGAATAAATAAAATATTGGCTGATTTTCTCCGTTCCCAGAATGAAGAGGAAATACATGCTGAATCATGTTTTCTGAATGACTTGCTGGATGAGGTTCTTGCCTTGAACACAGACCGCATCGCCCTGAAAAAAGTTTCGGTTATACGGGATTTTGCCATCGAGGATTTGAAAGTATTAGCCAAAAAAGAAGAATTAAAAATTGCCCTGGTAAATATTATTGTTAATGCCATAGAAGCCATGTCTGCAGAAAAGGCAGTTCTAAAATTAAAAACCCGGCTGCAAAATAACCAATGCATTATCGAAATTGAAGATAATGGAATAGGTATCAGTGAAAAGAACCTCGCTAACATTTTTGATCCCTATTTTACGAATAGACCCGGGGGAATGGGGCTTGGCCTGTCTACCACGATGGATATTCTTTTATCAAACTGTGGTACCATGGATGTGCAATCGGAAGAAGGATCGGGAACGCGTTTTACGCTTTATTTCAATAAAATGGGTCTGGTATATGATCAGAATCTGTAACCGATATGAATGGCGTACCGGAATCCCAGGCTCCAGAAATTAGATATTCCACTTTTACTAAATCCCTCATCGCTGGAAATATCTTTCAATAACGGAAATTTCTGTTTTATTGCATCAATGACGGCCTGAACCTGCTCATCGTGATTAGTACCCGTGCTGCCGTTGAGCTTTACATTGAAATTATAACTGGATAAAGCCGGGCCAAACATGACACAGTCAACAACGAATCTCTTTTTTATTACAAATTGATACCCCAGTTCAGCACCGATGTTCAGGAAATTCAATGTAGTATTTAGCGTTAGGTTATTCTGTGGATTCAGTGTATCCCGCCCCGCCCTTTCATTAGTAAAGTGATAATAACTTACGAAAGGAGCCAGATAAACACCATGGGGCACTTTGTATTTGTTTTCTTTGGCCAGGTAAAACCGGTATTCTGCTCCGACTACAAAACCGCTTCTTTTATTATTTTTATCAAAATTGAGTGAACTATTATCTATAACCGAAGGCATCGGAAACTGAATAGGTCCGCCAAAAACAGTTATGCTTCTTTTTGGAGAAAGTATCCGTTCATAATTTATCTGTACTCCATTTATATATAAAATCCAACTGGTCAGATTCAGTTTCAGAACATTTTTATAATCTTTCTCCTGTTTTACGTTTACTGAGTCCTTTAGCTGCGCCTGTGCACTGAATGAAATAAATAAAATAAACAGGAATGGTCCGATGATTTTAAAATTCACCGGAAGGATTTCGGAACTCTTTTTGTTTACAGAATGCATGGTAAGGTTGGTTTAATTCTAACTGAAAATGCGCCCCGGGTTTCAAGTGTATTTCAGTGCCTTGAAATTACGCCCTATTAAACCGTAAATCAAGAAATTGAGCTTCCATTTAACCGATAAACGATTCATTTAAAATAATTTGGATGTAATTTTATTTGAATACCGGCTTATACTGAATCCGGAAACGATATTTCCATTTAGCCATTTCAATCCTCAACAACAAAACAATGAAAAAAACAATTCTTTTTTGCGGCTTCATTTTAGCCATGCTGCAGACCGTTCTGGCGCAATCCAACAAAACAAATCTGAGTCTTCAGGTTTCCGCAGCTGCTGCAGCAAACCGTAAACAGCTGGCCAGTTACGTGTGGACCAGAACTGTACAGGTATTTGTCGGTGGCGCTCTGAAAAATACGATTGTCAGTTCAATATCCGTCGGCCCCGACGGCAAATTGGTGACCACTGCCGTGTCATCCACGCCTACTGATCCACCTCCAACCAAGGGCATACGGGGTAATATTGCGAGAAAAAAAATGGGCGAGATGAAAGATTACATTGAAAATGCGATGACGGTTACCGCAAGTTATATTTATTTGTCGAAAGGTAAAATGGTTGACTATTTTGATGCAGCAGGTGTTTCGCAATCCGGCAATACAATATCCGTTGTGGGAGCTAATGTGAACCAGACCAACGATCAGCTGACCATGAAACTGACAACCGGCACACTGGCTTATATCAGCCAGAGTTTTACTTCTACTGTAACTGGCGGAGATGCTATTTCGGGTGTCTGCAATTATAAAACATTCAGTAATGGCCTGACTGCATTTAATACGGGTGAACTGGATCTACCCGCCAAGGATATGAAGCTCATGGTATCGAATACCGCTTATGCTAAAAAACTCCAGTAAAGCGTAACGCTGAACGCGTAACGCAAATTATAAAACAAGTTGTTCAAAAAACTCAGGGTTTTTTTTCTGTTGCCTCTATTTGCTGATTATAACGTTTTGACTTAAAATAAAAGTTTAACTGAACACCGATTGCCTTTAATGATTCTATACTTGGTTTATTCTGAAACTGATAGAGGTAATAAATTTCAAAATCCATATTTTTTAAAACTTTTATATCAGTTCCTGCCGTTAACCGAAACCTGTTTTGCGAATTATCATTTAAGTAAAAAAAGTATTCTCCCCATATATAAGCGTCAAATGTCAGGTACTCTGTTTTGAAATCCCTGAGGAGTTTAATCCGGGGTCTGTAAATGGGCTGAAAATCCCCATTCACCCAGCGCCAGTCGAGGCGATTGCGGGTAGTGAGGTTAATGTCTTCCGGCAGGTGGAAATTATTATTCGTTTCGGTTTCTAAAATATTAATTGTCTTTTTTTGATCGCTGGGTGGTGAGTTGGAAAAAGAGTAGCCGGTCCTGAACCACCAGTAATAGCCCGAGGTTGTATCGTGTAAATCGGTAAACTTTCTTCCCCTGAGCCAGGGCAGGGCGAAATAATCAAAATAAATACCGGTGGTTCCATCAGTATATTGCGAGTTTGTACTGGTGCCTGATACCATCGCATACAGCCTGATTCTTTCGTTCACACGGTAATAAACATCAAGTTCAGGCCAGATCTGCTTTGGCGATGAGGAGGAATCCTGGGCAACCAGCCATTCGGTACTGAAAACGAATGCGGCCAGTAACAATAATCCAGTCACCGGGATCCGGACAGTTTTCTTACGTTTAACGGTTAAATTAAAAATCGCAGGTCTAAAACGCAGTTTCAAAATGATTCAATATTGAATGAAATAGTAAATTGATACAAAAAAACGGCTTATTCCGGGTTTACCTGAATTTGTTTTACTGTTAAACTATTAAAATTTCCAGTTTATTGCGCCTGCTTAATTAACTTTATTCAGAGTAGTCACTACTTTTTTTATAAAACAACTATCATGAAAAAATTGATTTCCTTATCAGCTGCCATTTTATCCTCATTGATTTTACTTACTTCATGCGGACCCACCCTGACTGTAACCAATGACTATGATCATACGGCAAATTTCAGTCAATACCATACATTCAGGATAGTTAAACTGGAACAACAATACCAGGCACTCAGCCAGTTAAACCAGAACCGGATTATCAATGCTGTCAGGGCCCAAATGATCGCCAAAGGATTCACGGAAAATGAAAATGCAGACCTGCTGGTAAATATCACCAGTATACTAAAGAACCAGAAGGAAATTGTAGCAAATTCTTATGGTTATGGTGGTGGTTACAGACCGTATGCCTGGGGTGGAGGAAATATGTCAACTACAGTGAACGTGCAGAATTATATAGCCGGATCGTTAATCATTGAAGTAGCCTCAGCTACAGGTAATAAACTTCTTTGGGAAGGTATCGGCAACCAGGACATTGATTCACCATCCAGCAATCCCGACAAAACAGTACCGGTAATTGTACAAAAGATTATGGCGAGCTTCCCTCCGGGAACGACGAAATAAATGTGCAAATGTGCAAATGTGCAGATCGGCAAATGAATTGTTGAAATTTACAATTCCCGAATCAGGATTGACAGTTAATGATTGACTATTAGTGTTGAAAGTAGGCAGTAGGCAGTTGGCAGATGACAGTTGGTAGTTAATCGATTTTCAATTAACAATTAACAATTGACAATTACAGTCTGAATCCTACAATGAAAAGTAGTGCAATAGTGGCATTTTGATAGCCGGAAGAATAATAGCCCTTGAGTTCGGCTGCGTAAGAAATCGTTGGTTTCTGAACAAAGCGGTATCCGAAAGTGGCTGTAAAATCCGAAAACGACCAGGTATTGGCATTGAAATTATAACTGCTGTCGGTATTACTCACTTTATTAAATGTAATGGACTGTCCCATGCCGAAGTTTGCATAGAATTGTTTGGAGAACTTCATGGATACAACAAACATCAGGGGAACTGAAGAATTGGTGATATCTGCCTTTGGCTGCGGAGATCTGCTTTTCACTGAATATAAACGGAAATACCCGGTTTCAAATCCGAGGGCTACAAATGAATGCTGGGGCTCCCACATGAACCTCGCTGATATCGCGTATTTAAAATTGCTGACGTCATCTTTCGAAATGACGAGGTTATTGATAAAATAACTCGGTCCGGCTCCGGCATAGACGGAAAACTTATGATACTTTCCAGTTTCACCTTCGCCGTTTTGCGCCAGCGACCGGGCGGTTATCAGGCTAAAAGTAAGAGCTATTATTAATCTGTGAATTCGCATGCTGTTGAGTTAAGAGCCAGGAAAGTTTTTTTGTTTATTTCATCGTATAAAAATCATACACTACGTAACAGGGATAGTCTGATATAAAACCGTCGAATTGTCCGTTTTGAATATAATTTGCAATTAATCCCTTGTCGTTAAGCGTCCAGCTGATTACTTTAATACCCTCTGCGTGTGCCTGGGCAACGTCACTTAATAGCAAACCCCTGGAATATCGGGGTCCCCAGCGCGTGCACCCATTGTCGATTACATCCTGCAGGGTCAATTCACACATGGTTTTTAGACTGGTATCAACCCGATAAGCAGGGTAGGACTGAAATTGTTCGATAACCGTAGTAGAAGGCAAATCAGCATAGATAACAATATTTCTGCCTACTGCTTTTGCATGTGCCTGTGCATTTAAAACAATGGGTTGCAAAGCCTGAAATATGCCTTCATCTCCTTTGATATCCATCCAGAAATAAGTCAGTGTGGTGGAATCAATAAAGTCCTGCAGACATTCAGCCAGGGAAGCAATTTTTTGTCCGTCAATCAGCTTAATATATTCTTCCAGGAAATTAAAAGAGAATTGAGTCCAGTCACCTGAAATCGGGCTTTTTTGCGTAAGACGGATATTAATATTTCCATCGTGCATCATGATGGGAACACTATCCCGGGTAAGCTGTACGTCGAATTCCAATCCGTTCACGCCATAGTCTTCATCATTCAGTACACCGAGAAGTGAATTTTCCGCAAAAGGCGGATTGGCTACTGTCTGGACTCCATGATGACAATAAATTTCAAAGGCTGTGTTTTGTGTGTAAGCTGAAAAATGTCTGTTGAATTTCAGGCTGAGTGGTGTTTGGGTGCCATTGTCATTTTCAATATTACCAGCGAGGGTCAGATTGGAAATATTACCTGTGTTTAAAAAAGCATCTGCGTCAGCTTTTGGCATACTAAAATTAACAAGTCCCTGACGCGCATCCTGGGAAAACCTGAAGAATCCCGCAAATTTCAAGGAACCATCATTCTGCTCCAATCCATATTTCAGGATCATAAAAATACCAGCATTACCCAAAAATGACACCCTGTATTTGGAAACCTTACAGACGAAACTGGTTCCTAAGGCTGAACTCCCTGATCCCAGATCATAAATGGCCTCCATCGGTTTCATCTTGGTATATGGGATGAAGGAAACATTTCCAATATCGATAGGTGGTTGCAGCGTCGTCTGATTCCTTGAGCAGGAAAAGAAAATGATCAGAACAATAAAATATTTGTATGTATTCCGGAAACTCATGATAATTTTTATTTCAGTTATAAGTTTATACCAACCTGGAACTCGGGCATCCAATACCTTTTCCCATTAACAGGAAAAGCCGGCCATGCTATAATATGATACTGGACATAATCCATTTTGAGTCCTAAGGTTATTGCCCTGTTTTTATAAAGTTTCTGTTCGAAACTGGCTGAAAAACTATACCCGTTGATAAAACCGTTTGCCGTAGTGAGTGTGTGCTTATCTTCTGTGATGTATAGAACATTGGTCCAGTAAAGATCAGCCCTGAATGTAACGGCCGTTCTGGCGAACGCATGACCGAACGCAATCGAAGGTTGTTGCTCCCAGCCGGTTAAAGTAGTGGCAAAACCAAACTGTTTCAGCCTTCCGTAATTCCAGGCAACATTCCATCCCAGTCCGACATAATTATCTGCACCGAAATGATAATTCCAGTACGGTCCGAAATAGAATCGGTTGGAAATAATGAGGCTTGACAATCCGGCCTGGAGATTAAAGCCCCTCGGAAGTGTATATTTTGCCTGGTAAGAGAACATGGGGGCGGTCACATTATCCAAAGTCCAGTCCTTCGGTGTTACCACATATAAAACAGAAATGGAAGAAGAATAATGGCCACCCGGCAGGGGTTGTGGCAGGACGAAACTGGCTTTATAAATATTGAATGTATCTTCTTGTTTCTTTTGTGCAAAACCGGAAAGACAGGAAAACATTATGATGAACAGCAGGAGGGTTCTGCTTTTACTATGGTTAATGCATGTATTCACTAAATATTCTTTTTAAAGGAACTTAAAATCAGGATTTAATTATTTCCAATGGATCGGAGACGAAGCAACCGCGCAGGTTGTAATCAAAAGATAAAGCAGCTCCGCAGAGATCGATTTGGTTATGAATGCAATTTAGATTAATCTTTTATTAATTTGATGTCATATGACTCCCATTTAACCGATAAACAGTAAGTAAAATACAATGAAACAATAACTAGGCTACTGTGAGGAAAGGAATTTTAGATGATTTGAATCCTCTGTATATCTGATCCACCAGTTCGGGATCCAGTAAAAATCTGTGGACGACATCTTTTGAAACCCAGGATTTATTTAAGGGACGGCCTTTCGAAGATTTCATCAGGATATCTGCTTCTGTCTTCCTTCCCGAATGGGACAAGATGGAAACCCGCAAGATAATACCCAATCCAAGGTCAGGCATTCCCATGGCATCTAAATATTGGTCAGCCAGGGAATATTCTTTTTGTTTGAAATGGTAGAGACTGATAAACAGGTTGAAAATTGCCGGATGGGTTTTATTCCTGGTTTTAGATTTTCGGATCAATTCGATTCCGCGCTCATATTCTCCGACAACAATCATCAGGCAGCCGATCATACCCGTCAGGCCGGCAGCATTTGGATTCAGTGACAACGCATGTTCCAGGGTGTCCATACTGCTCTGACGGTTTTTAAGAAAAATATTAACGATCGCCAGTGCTATATAGCCGTGCTGGCTAAGCGGGTTTATTTTCAATGCGGTGCGCGCACATCTTGAACCGTGAATGAGCGGGTTGTCGTTTATGTTTTGATCGAATAGAAAGGCGAGAAGGTTAAGCTCTCCCAAAAATGCCCAGGCCACTTCATTGGAAGGGTTTTGTTCAACTGCAAACTCCATTGCCGAATAAGCCTTTTTAAAAATTTCTGTATTGAACCCGGAATAAAAATCATTAAACCAGGAAAGTGTAGTCAGGTAGGAATTGCCATATTTATTTTTCGTCATTCCCCTGGCCATCTGCTGTATAATGATCCCATTGAAATCACCCAAAATAGCAATAACGGAACTGACGATATGATCCCCCACTTCAAATAAATTGGTTGCACTATAGTGATGATCATATAATTCCGTCCATATCTGGGTATCGGTATGTGCATCCGTTAACTGAACCGCCACCCTGAGTCTTTTGGCTTCAAATTGCACATTTCCCGTTATAACATATTGCGCCCCGAAGTTGGAGGCCAGCTCATGTATTTCCTTATTCCTGGATGAAAACTGTTGTGTCGTATAATAAGAGATTACTGAGAAATCGGGAAACCTCCCGAATTCCGCGCTCAGTTGCTGACCCAGGTTATCTGCAAATGCCTGACGGGAAATATCTGTTTCGAAAGTTCTGAATGGCATGATCATCAGCGTGGTCGAATCCGAAATATGCTCATGCGGCAAGAGTAATGACTCCCTTTCCTCAACTGAATCAGTAGTTTTTTTATTATTCAATACCGGAACATAGCTTCCTTTTGGGACAGAAATTTCTAATTCGTCGCTTAAACCCGCTTCTTTATAATAATAGTTCAGTGCCCGACGCAGCCTGCCGGCATGTATTCGCACTATAGCATCATGCTGTGGTTTAAAACTAATGGGCTTATTTAAAACATTCACGGCAATTGTATATTCCTTAATGGTGTTGGATCTGCCCGAGAGTGTTTCATCAATTATATAAGTCAGGAAGCGGCGGAGAATGTCTGAAACAGAAAATGCAGGGCAAAGAAATATTTTCTGAAGCTGTGCGTGAACCAGGTCTCCGGAGAATAGTTCCCCGTAGTCTGAAATAATTTTGGCACTCATGGGATGAGGTTTTACAGTTAAATGTCTGATTAGCCAATGATTGCATTTGCAATAGAGTACCTTGAGTAAACCTGGGGCGGATTGGAACTTTAAAAATAAGGATAATGGGTGTAAAAGCAATGGACTATGCCCATATAGTTCTCAACCATAATCATAAATGAATGCAATTCCAACTGAAATCGGTCTGATTAATAGCAGGTTCCCTGATCATAAATCTGTCATAGAAGATTTATACAAAACGGATTCAGATTTCAAATCTCTCTGTGCCGATTTATTTCTTTGCGCGAAAATGATTGCCGATTTCGAAGTGGAAATAACAGAGAAACAACACGCTGTCATTGAATATCGGGAAATCATCAAGGACCTTGAAAAAGAATTGTCAATGGTCATAAAATCTGCAAATACGGGCGAATAAGCGTTTAGTCATAAGCGTTAGCCCCATTACGACGGTTGCTGTTTGTAATAAAATTCCGTCGAAACGCCCTGTAAATCCGGTCCATGGCGTTTAATTTAATGAACATTTCAATCGGGCATTGTCATAGTAGAGGAATGTATTCGTTGACAGCAGATTGAATTCAAGTTCAAAAAATCCTCCTGAATTCCATATTAAATAATCATTCAGAGAAGGTCCGTGACCATATTTAATCATTTCCTTCACTGATAACATGTTCTCCTTGCTTCCCGCACCACTGATGATATAGTGAATGCTGTCTTTGGTATAAAAATACTGAAGTGCATGCAGATGTCCGCTGACATAATAAATGCCCGGGTAGCGGTGCAGTATGGCGTTTATTTTCGATGCCATCGAACGATAAGATGGAAATTGGATATGGGAAGCTTTTATCCGTCTGAAAAGGTAAGGATGGGCAAGCGTTTTATTGAAAGGACTCAATGAATAAACCGGATGATGAGCCAGAACAATAATTTTTTCTTTCAATAGATACCCGGCCCGGATTACACTATCCAGCCGGTTATAAAAGGATATTTCTTCTTCGGGGATTTTGCTTTTCTTAATACCGGTCTGTATAATCCGGTAGGTATCGATAAAAATGAGCCGGATGGTTTGATTGTCCAGTTCGACATATGCTGGTCCGTAACTGCCATTCTTGGGTAAGAAAACATTATCAGGATTGGCGATACTTGTATTCTGTTTTAAATTTCTTGAAATGAAAGATTCTTCCATGGCCAGTTTAGGCTGACCCCTGGTGTAAGTCATCCGGTTCCACCAGTCATGGTTGCCCGGAATAAAAAAAGCCGAGCCTTTATAACCGTTCAAGAGGGAAAGTTGGGATCTTATTTTGTCCATCGTATTCCGTGTACTGTCAAAGCCCTTATATCCAAAAGGGATGATGCCCCATAAAATGTTTTTATAGCTGTTATCACCCAGAAAAACGATCGCGCTGTTCGGATTCCTGATTAATTCTTTTTGCAGGTTTTTCAAGGTTTCCCCTGATTCCTCATGATCTCCGGCATCTCCGACCAGGAAAATTTTGAAACTGGTCTGTGCGTAGGAAGTATTCAGACAAAGGAATACCAGGCAAAGCGCTGCTTGTGTAAAACGCACCGGTCTAAAAAATTTCATCCATTTTTATTTGCAAGTTGCACTTTATTTTTTTATGCCGCAGTCGGTCATGCTTTCATCTGTTTTACCGTTAAATGCTTCAAAATTAGATTCCCCGTTGGGGGATGGGTAATTTTGAACCGGATCTTATTCCATTGCTTATAGAGAAGAAAAAAAGAAGTATGAAGTTTTTCATAAAATTCATAGGCAGGTTGTTCCTGCCTTCATTACTTTGGTTGCCAACCGTTTCACTGGCACAGGATGCTGCAAAACCCAAAGAAAAGCCTTTACCACCTGCAGATCAAGCAGCCGAGCTGGCAAAAAAACTGGCCAATCCCATCGCCAGCCTGATCAGTGTGCCCTTTCAGAATAATACTTATTATGGGATGGGCGCCTTTAAAGGAACTCAGAATGTTCTGTTTGTTCAGCCGGTTGTTCCTTTTAAGATAAATGAAAATTTAAATTTAATTACCCGGTATATTATTCCCATAGTAACTCAATATAATCTAACGGGAGAGGGACAGTCACAATCCGGATTAGGCGACGCCACCATCAGCGCGTTTCTGTCTCCTTCCAAAACGAAAAACGGATTAACCTGGGGTGTAGGTCCCGTGTTCCTGGTTCCCATTGCCACCGATTCATTATTAGGGTCTGGAAAATTTGGCATCGGCCCGACTGCCGTCATTCTGAAACAGGCGAATGGTTTTACTTACGGAGCCCTTTTAAATCAAATATGGTCCGTTGCAGGATCTTCGGACCGTGCGAACGTCAGTCAGCTTTTTATACAACCATTTTTCACTTATAACTGGAAGAGCGGGGCGGGCATAGGGTTGGTAGGTTCCATAACGCAAAACTGGGAAACCAAGAAGAATGCTACTACGATCACCGTGCCTTTTTCAGGTATTACCAAGTTTGGTAAACAAATCATTCAATTGGCGGTCGGTCCGCAAATACCGGTTTCCGGTACACCCAAGGCTGATTTCGGATGGCGGGCCCAACTGACACTTATCTTTCCCAAATAGGACAACGGGATCTTTGTTAGGTATCCAAATATACTTCAGCAGATTATAACGTACTTAATGAATATATTTATTAAATAAATTATTTTTATGAAAAGCGGATTCAATAAAAAAATCAAAAGTATTTTCAGCGCTGTTCTGTTTTCGTTTTGCCTGTTATCCGTTTTTCATTCGACTGCCCAGATTTACAACGATAGTTCTAAAAAATTTCAGCTTTTTATCGAACCTTATCTGATGTTTACCAGTATGAGCGGGACGACCGGTATTGGAAATCTTCCCAATACTTTTATTTGCGTGCCGGCGGGTGAAGTATTCAGCCATCTGAAAATCGGCGGTATGTTGTATGCAGAAGTACATAATGACCAGCTCGCATTCACTTCCGATTTATTTTATGCTGATCTTACCGAAGATGCATCCGGAAAAAATGGCGTTCTGAACGGTACAGCCACATTAAAACAATTCCTGTGGGAACTTGAAGGACTCTACAGAATAAATCCCTGGCTTGAACTGGGTGCGGGCGCAAGAATCAATAATATAACGGCAAGTGCAGAAATAAATGTTATCACTCCCGGGGGCGGCATAAAAATGAGCAGCTCAAAGTCGAATACCTGGGTTGATCCTTTACTGGTTGCCCGGTTGAAAAAAGTCATAAATGAAAAGTGGCTTTTCCAATTGAGAGCGGATATCGGCGGATTCGGAGTCGGTTCGCAGTTTGCCTGGCAACTGCAGCCGGATATCTTCTACAGGGCATCCAAACTCCTGGAGTTTGGATTGGGATACCGGATAATCTCCATGGATTATAATAATGACAGAGGTGGCGGCGACCGATTCGTGTATGATATGGATGAGTACGGCCCGCAGATCCGGATAGGTTTTAATTTTTAGGACAGGATCCTCAGGCGAATATATTTTACTACTTACACCATACCGTTGAGATTTAAAAAAGAATTGATTCAGCTTATCAGGAAACAAAAGAAAATAGTCCTGGTCCTTACAGGCCTGTTTATTTTCATGGTGATTCTACAGAATGGTTACGGACAGGACAAAATGACCCTCCAGGACTCCCTTCATCTTATGAAGGAGGTTGACATATTTGACTTAATACGCAAATGGACGGGGAAGCCCCCAAAACTTACAAATGGCATTCCACAGATACGTGTACAAAATCTTTCATTGTTACCAGTTCTCGGTTATAGTCCGGCGAACGGATTTGTAGTGGGAGCCGCCATCAGTATAACTGAATTCCTGGGGAATCCGAAAGCAACCCAATTGTCTTCGGCTCTTATCAATGCTTCGTTCACTACAAAAAGCCAGATCCTTTTAAATTTAAGATACGACGTGTACCTGCCCAATAATAAATGGTATATCTCAGGCGATAACCGGTTACTGTTTTTTACCCAGCCGACTTATGGACTGGGTATATACGGGCTCCAGAATCAGAATTATACATTTGGACTGAATGGAGATGGAAATTCAGTTCAGCGGGCTGATTCTGCACAACCCATGAAGTTTAATTATATCCGGTTGTATGAAACTTTTTTAAGGCATGTTACCAAGCGCTGGTACGCCGGTGTGGCCATTATGATAGATGACAATTTCAAAATTAATGATGAATCTTTGAGGCTGGATTCGCCGAGGTATCTGACATCCCATTATATTTATTCAAAAAGTTTTGGTTTTGATACTGCGCACTATTCTGCGAATGGATTGTCTCTGCAGATCATGCATGATAGTCGCGATAATCCGGTCAGTTCTTTTTCCGGAAACTATTTCAATCTCGCATTCCGGTTTAACCCTGTGGCTTTTGGCAGTACGCAAAGCAGCACCATGTTGTATACGGAATACAGGACCTACTTCAGTTTGAACAAGTCCATTCCGAGAAACGTGCTTGCATTCTGGCTCTGGGGAACCTTTGTCACCTCAGGACATATGCCATATCTGGAATTGCCTTCAATCACCTGGGACACGTATAACCGTTCGGGCAGGGGATATATCCAGGGCAGATTCAGAGGCCCCAGCATGATTTATGGTGAAACAGAATATCGCTTCCGGCTTTCAAGAAATGGTTTATTTGGAGGCGTTGTTTTTGCCAATGTCACGACCGCCAGCAATCCCATAACCCATCAGTCGGTATTCAGCAGCCTTGCACCTGGTTATGGCGCGGGTCTCCGGATTAAGATGAACAAAGCCGACAGGACCAACATCTGTATTGACTACGGCCGTGGTGATGGTTTTTCAGGCATTTATTTCAATATTCGGGAAGCGTTTTAAGCGTAACGCCTAACGCGTTTTAGGCTTAAAGCGTAACGCGTAAAGCTTAAAGCAGGATTTTGGTCTGCATAATTTATAAAAGCACCTTAGTGAGTAATTCTATTCACTTCAAATTACTAATTTCAATTCTGCTTTACGCTTTGCGCTTTACGCCTTAAGCTTAATAATGTATATGAAAAAAGCAATTTTGTTATTCGCCTTATTATATGGGTCTGCGATTTATTCGCAACAGCTTAGACCGGGATTTGATAAAACAGAATGTATCGAGCTGCTTGAAATGGGTGCGAAATTCGGAGACAGTCTGTACCAAAGTAAAATACCTGATCCGGCAAATTATAAAATGATTTACAGATCGAAGGTTAAAGGCATGGATAACTGCTGGGATCTCTGGATTAATAAAAATGGCGTTGCTGTAATCAGTATTCGTGGAACAACCAAAACCGCGGTCAGCTGGCTGGAGAATTTTTATGCTGCCATGGTTCCCGCGAGAGGAGAACTTCATTTATCCGATTCATTAATTTTTAAGTATGATCTGGTTTCCAATCCCCGGGCCGCCGTGCATGTGGGTTGGCTGATTGGTACTGCTTTTCTTTCCTATGATATAATACCGAAAATAGATTCCCTTTATAAATCCGGAACGAAAGAATTTATTGTAACGGGACATAGTCTGGGCGGCGCACTCAGTTTTCTGATGACATCCCTGCTGTATAGTCTGCAAAGGCACAACCGGCTGGCAGCTGATATTCGTTTCAAGACTTACTGCTTCGCGAGCCCCAAAGTGGGCAATTTATATTATGCCTATGATTATGAAGCCCTGACGCAGTTTGGGTGGGCTTATAATATTGTGAATTCAGCCGACTGGGTACCGGAAAACATGTTCTCTATTCAAACAGCAGACGATTTCAATAATACAAATCCATTTACTCATGCGAAAGAGCAGATCGGCAAGCTCCCTTTTCCGAAAGATCTGGTCCTTAAATATTTGTATAACCAGATGGACGGTCCCATAAGAAAAGCTGAATATCGTTTTCAGAACTGCCTGGGAAATGGCTTGGAGAACTATATAAAGAAAGCCATCCCTGGTTTTCAGCCGCCGTCTTATTTCAACAGCATGGCCTATGTGCGGGTTGGAAATACTATAGTATTACTCGCCGACACAGATTATTATAAATTATTTCCTGATAATTCCAATACAATTTTTGTACATCATTTGCATCCTGCGTATTATTATTTGGTACAGAAATTACCGGCCACTTTACCATCCGCTCCCTAAATCCGGCGCGTCATTTTTTAAGGCGTATTACTTTCTATTAAACGCATAGGTTACTTCCAGTGAAAAATAAAAAGTATTGGGAAGTTTTTCCTTGTATGTGTAGGACTTTGAATTATTATCCACCGTCAGCGTTGCTTTTATGTCCGCAGGATTTACCGGCAATGCTTCTGTCGGAGTAAAATTGAATGTCCAGTTACCCGCAGTATAACTGACCGGCGCGCTGAATTCATAATCCAAAATCTGAAATTTATCTGCATTCAGAACTTCACCGGAGAGGGTAACATTTACCGGCAGGGGAGGTTTGCCATCATTTCTTGGAATGCTAAAGCGTCGGTTTTGGTAATAGGAGTTATATGAATTTTGGGTCGCGGCATTCATGGTGGCTGTTGGAGTAATACTTAAATTTCCAATATCAAACTCATGCTGAAGTGCAAAGCTCGCCTGATAATCGGGCAGGTGATTGCCGACTGTCCATGTCAAATCCAGACTGGGTTGAATAAAACTAAATGAATAACTGTTATCAGATACAAGACTTCCTTTTTGTTCAGATGTGGTGCTGCCGCTATTTTTACTGTAAATAAATCCATTGATGGTGACAGAGCCGCTGTAGTTGCCCGGATTGAAACTGTACGATCCGTCCAGAGTATATTGATTCACCTGGGGTGAAGTTTCATGCGTATTATAACCAACGCTCAGATCGATCTCAAAGCCACTTTTAAATATATAACTGATCTCTGGAGTGATCAGAGGTATTACCGATGAATCCTTCCGGCCATTATTTACATTATTGGATTGCCAGGTCAGGCTTGCTTGAAAATGGGAAGGCGTGGTCGCCGTACTATCGGTATCGGCAATTGGCGGGGGTTTTTTAAGTGTATCTTTTTTCAGTAACGTCGTATCCTTTAAATAATCCGACTTTTTGTTATTCATTACAGAATCCTGAAATGCCTTTTTGTTGTCCTGTGCGGACACATAATTTAAAATAATTAAACCGGGTAATAAAATGATCAGGCGACTGAGACTTGCTTTCATTCGATTAAGGGATTGCGCAAATGATGGGTTCGTATAAGAGAAATTGGACCAGGAAATATACAGCTTATTTAAAGCCCCTGTGATTTACATATTATTTGCTTTTAGCGGTGCTTAATATTTAAAACCGGTAAAAACAACCAATTGACGGAAAATTTCAATAAATATCCTTAATTTAAGCTGGCGAGACGATGTTAGATTTCTGCTGTATAAAACAACCCAACATGAAATGGTTTGCCCTGGTGCTTATTTTTTCAATTTATGCCTGTAAATCCAAGGGCAGGCCCTGTCTGATCGACGCGACGGATATACTGAAGGGCTCAACCGTGAAATCAATTATTGTAAAAGATACGGCGCGCAAAATCAGAGCGGTTTATGATGAAGACTGGGATAGTTTAAAGGGTGGGGCATTTCTTTTTTATCCCAACGAGCTATTAAAATCCTATACCTTTTACCAAAACAAAGTAGCGGTATATGTTGAAAGCTATGATGAAAACGGCTACCTGATCAATAACCAGGGCAGTCCCATGGTAGATCGTATCATCAATGAACTGGGTGATGATTCCGCGTATGTGCAGGTCTATTTTTTCAAACCCATGAAGAGTTATCAGTCGTTGAATATCAAAATTAATAATAGTACCGCTGTAAAATATATTTTGGGTAAAGACAGTATATATTCGAATATGCAATCCATCACTTTTGGTATTAACACCACTAACCTGGTTAAGATCAACATGTATTCACAAATAAAATATGTCGATGATTGCGGTCATGTTGAACATGTTTTAAGTGATTCCATATTCCTGATCAAGGATTCCCATGGCCTGGCGCCGGCAACCTCAAAATAACGGTCTGTCCGCGTATGTAGGTTTTGGATTTTAACAGAAAACTGAATTCATTTCTGAGGAATTGATTCTACTGATTTTCAATGTAGATTCAATTCCTCATTTTTATTTTATTAAATGAGTCAGAAACCTGATTTAAATATTCAGCCGTTGAAGTAGATTTTCCGTTTTGTATCAGGATGCGATAGGTGAAGATCAGTTTCTCACCTTTTTTAAGTTTTAGATTTAGTGCAGTTTTGCCGTTTGTGAATATTTTTTCCCCCAGTGGATTAGCTGCAAAAAGGCCATATCCGCGGGCATGCCAGAAAGTTGGATAATTCAGATTAGCTATATGATCAAAAATTGTGATGCTTACTGAATCATCACCTATTTTGCCATACACTTTGCACCATTCGGCGCGCGTACTCCAGGCCGAGTCACCTTGTTTTCCACGACTGGTCAGATAATTTCCACTTGCAATGGAATCCTTTTTTACGATTGTAGAATTTCCTTTATTGTCAGTAAACTGATGGTCATGCATATTGGGGATCTGCAGTTCATGCGCGAGCCGTAAACCCAGCATCCCATCTTTCGCGTCTGTGAATAAAATATCGGTATCTGCTTTTAGTTCCGTTATGCGGTCGATGATTCTTTCCAGATTCTTACCACTGAATTCATAACGGGTTGTCTCTTCCATCAAAACCTGGTTTTGCTGGTTTACCCATTTCGCAAAATATCTCAGCACACCAACAGTTCCATCCTGCATATCCAGGATATGATCGGTTTTTATCCAGCCATATAAAGATTTTTTCTCTGCAGGGATGGCATAGGAGTTATTCCAGAAATCGAGTCCATTTACATTTTCGTAAGTAAACCACAGGCCCAGGTGGTGCGGATGATCGGTGGGCTCTCCCGGTCTGGGATTCAGGGGAAAACCACGCGTGATCACTGTTCCACCCGCATCATTGATTGGATATAAAACCGGTTTCTCGAGACTGTCCGGATATAAAAAACTGGTGAAAAGGGAATTGCCAATAAATATGTCAACCCGCTTGTCATTTTTGGCTTTCACCAATCTAACAGATTCTTTCTGCTGGGCAATCAGCAACAGAGGAGAGAGAAATATCAAAAAAAACAATTTGCTATGCTGCAATATAAAAGTGGATTTTCAATAAAGAAAAACTTTACCATCCGCCATTACGTTTTGCGTCGATTCATCGAAGGTTGCTTTGGCGCCTGTATGAACCGCAGCATTGGTCATTATATTGGCGATAGAGTGGCTATATCCAGCCTCTACCGGTGCATGCGGCTGTTTCCGGCTGCGAATGCATTCCATCCAATTGCGTATATGTGCTGACGTCAGGGTATCGCCACCCGTATTGGCAGAGGTAACGACTTTTTCAGCGTTTGATAAATCCATTGTAGGCAGAAGGTTGGCCTGCAAATGCATCGCGTCGGCAAATTGCTGGGTGAGGCCGCCGGCCGGAGTAATCTTATTTGTATCGAGATTTAGTTCTCCGCCATTTGAAAAATAAACCTCTGTCGCATGATCATCACCGTTATCCATACGCGACTGAAAACTTACCTGGAAGCCGGTGGAAGGATCTTCCTGTGGACCATAATCAAAAACGGCTGATATGGTATCCCAGTTTTTCCTTCCGTCTTTCCACATATAGATTCCCCCGTTGGCAGTCACCGAACGCGGGTGCTGTAAACCAGTAAACCAATGTACCGTATCAATCTGGTGACTCATCCATTGTCCGGGTAAACCGGAAGAATAAGGCCAGAACAAACGAAATTCCAGGTAATAGCGCGGGTCAAAAGGAACTTCCGGCCGGTTGATCAGGAATCTTTTCCAGTCAGTGTCTTCCTGTTTTAAAAGGGGAACCAAATCCGGACGACGCCAACGGCCGGGCTGATTTACGTTCCAGGTTAATTCTACCATCACAATATTTCCGAATTTACCTGAACGGATAAAATCATTAGCCGCCATATAATTTGCTCCGCTTCTTCGTTGGGATCCGATCTGTACAATTTTTCCGGAGGCTTTAATTGCTTTTAATGCGGCCCGGTTATCCTCCATGGTTTCAGCAAATGGTTTTTCCACATACGCGTCGCAACCTCCTTCCACGGCCTGGATTGCGTGCCGTGCATGTTGAAAATCAGCCGTGCTGATGAATACGGCATCTGTCAGTTTTTTATCGTACAATTCTTCATTGTTTCTGCATCCCACAATATCATGATTCATTTTTTGTTTCCACTGGGCAACGCCTTCGTCGCGCCGGCGGTTCCAGATATCAGAAACAGCGACGATGTCGAAATTCAATTCCTTATAATGATTCATGAAACAGGGTATGTGGGTGGATCTGTGGCGGTCTGAAAAACCAACAACACCCACTCGTACGCGGTCGTTTGCACCAATAATCCGATTATAACTGGAAGCAGTGAAACCGGCACGGGCGATTAAAACGCCGGATGCTGCAAGGGCCGATTTTTTAATAAATGCACGTCGTGAATTTTTCATTGGCTTTTGTTTCAACATTTAAATCCGGGAACCCCATAAGAACGTTATGATTTAGTCAGCGAGTTTTGGAACGGTTTCCAATACCTGACGAAGGAACCGGCGGGACTCATTTTCTTTCGAATTGGATAAATCATATAACGTGATTTTATCCAGCAGCTGATCAACGGTAAACTGAATCATTTGCCAGAGAGACCGGGCAGAACAGTCAACGGAATTTGTGCAGAGATTCACCGAACCGGTATGCTGGCCACAAAAATCCTTATCATACAAAACACCACCCAACGCCTGGAGTACGTACTTGATCTTTATTTCTTTTGAAGGTTTTGCCAGCACATAACCACCCTTATAACCGGGTGTGCTATTGATGAAACCCGACATTCGCAGGGTCCTGGTCAGTTTTGCAACATACGTACAGGTAAGACCTTCGGCTTTACTAAGCTGGGGAATACTCATCCCGTCTTCCGTTTCACAACCTGCGATACGGATCAGTACCCGTAGTCCAAATTCTTCCTGTGAAGTTATTTTCATAATTTATAAATATATTATTCAAATGGCCGGCAATTATCGTTTTCAAATTCTCCATTGCGTTGGGCTTTGGGCTTTCGGCGTTACGCTTTCTAAAGCCACCCCAATTCCAATTGTGCTACCTCCGACATTCTGCTTTTATCCCAGGCAGGCGTCCAGGTAACCGCTACATGAACATCATTCACACCTTCGATCTCCCTTAACTTCTGATCCACTTCAACGGGTAATGATTGTGCAGCCGGACAACCCGGGGCTGTCAATGTCATCACCACCTGTATATTATTGATCGGCAGAATATTGATTTCATAGATCAATCCCAGCTCATAAATACTGACCGGTATTTCCGGATCAAAAATCGTTTGTAGTTTCTCAATTACTTTTTCTTTCAGATCTTCCATCTCCTAATTTTTTGAAGGAACGGGGTCCTTTATTTTATACGCCAGGGCGTAATGTTTCATTTGTTTCACCATACTCAGCAAACCATTTGATCTTGTCTGGGCCAGGTGTGTGGTCATTCCGATTTCACGGATGAAATCCATTTTCGCTTCAATGATTTCATCTGCAGTTCTTCCGGATAAAACGCGGATCAGCATACTGATCAGACCCTTCACAATCATCGCATCGCTGTCCGCATGAAAAAATAGTTTTCCGTCACGAAAGTCTGCAACCAGCCAAACTGATGACTGACAACCCCTGACACGATTCTCATCCGTTTTAAATTTCGGATCCAGGGGTGAAAGTCTTTTTCCCATATCAATGATATATTCATATTTATCATCCCAGGAATCAAATAAAGCAAATTCCTCAATAATCTCTTTCTCGGTTTCTGCTATGTTCAGATGCGGATTCATCAGGATAAAATTTTAACCACCCGCTGCAGGCCTTTGACCAATTCATCAATTTCATACCTGGAATTATATACAGCAAAGGAAGCTCTGGCCGTTCCCGGAATACAAAACCGGTCCATCAGGGGCTGTGCGCAATGATGGCCTGTTCTTACGGCAATGCCCCGGTTATCCAGTAAAATGCCGATATCCTGAGGATGTGCTTTTTCTATAACAAATGAAACCACACTAACTTTTTCTTTCGCTTTTCCAATGATGGTGAGGCCGGGTATTTTTTCCAGTTCCAGATGCGCATAATCCATCAGGTCCTGTTCATGCTTCCGGATTTTATCTTTTCCGATTGAATGTACAAAGTGAAGAGCTGATTTAAAAGCGATCACATCAGCAATATTGGGCGTGCCTGCTTCAAACTTATAGGGCAGGTCGTTAAATGTCGTTTTCTGCAGTGTCACTTCTTTTATCATTTCCCCACCTGCCTGGAAAGGAGGCATGGATTCCAGCAATGCTCTTTTACCATATAAAACACCCACTCCGGTAGGACCATATAATTTATGAGCCGAGAAGGCAAAAAAATCGCAATCCAGGTCGGTCACATTGATTTCCAGGTGTACGGCAGACTGCGCGCCATCCACCATAAACACAGCACCCACGGCATGCGCCCGGGCAATCATTTGTTTTACGGGATTCACTGTTCCGAGTGCATTTGAAACATGAACGAGGGAAACCAGTTTGGTTTTTGGTCCCAGCATTTTTTCATATTCCTCCTGTATCAGCTCTCCGTTATCATTAATCGGTATTACTTTCAGAACCGCTCCTTTCTCTTCGCATAATAACTGCCAGGGAACAATATTGGAATGGTGTTCCATATTGCTGATGATGATTTCATCACCTGTCCGTATATTTTTTCGCCCCCAGGAATAGGCTACCAGGTTAATTCCCTCGGTGGTGCCTCTGGTAAAAATAATTTCTTCCCGGGAACCCGCACCAATAAATGATTTTACCGCATCTCTTGTTTGTTCAAAAGCAGCAGTTGCTTCTTCAGCCAGTGTATGAATGCCCCTGTGAATATTGGCGTTGTAGTTTGTATAATAATGAATGAGTGCATCGATCACCTGCTGGGGTTTCTGTGTCGTGGCCGCATTGTCAAGATAAATAAGCGGCCGGCCTTTAACTTCCCGGTTCAGGATCGGAAACTCCTGCCGGATGGCAGTAATATCTAAAGATTTTGATTTAGGAACCGATACATTCATGATAAATCTTTTTCGAGACGATGATTGATCAGCTTTTCTACATAAACCCTCAATGCTTCAGGCTTTACCTGTTCGAGTATGTCCGAAGCATACGCACTGAGTAATAAATTACGGGCTGTTTTTTCTGAAATGCCGCGGGACTGCAGATAAAATAACCCTTCTTCATTCAGGCGGCCAACTGTGCATCCATGAGTACACTTCACGTCGTCGGCAAAAATCTCCAGTTGCGGTTTTGTATTCACGCTACTGGAATCGGAGAGAAGGATATTCTTATTACTCTGGTAAGCATTGGTTTTTTGCGCCAGCTGCCGTACAAATATTTTTCCATTGAATACACCCGTTGCATTATCGTTCAATATGCCCTTATACAATTCATTGCTCAGACAATTGGGTTTGATATTGTCAACGATGGTGTGATTGTCGATATGGCTATGGCCTGACTGAAAATAGAGACCATACAGATGTGCCTCACAATTTTTTGCATCGAGAATTACATTCAGATTATTGCGCACGAGGCCACCATTCAATGAAATGGTTACAGCATGTGTAAAACTCTTTCCGATCTGGCGAATATGAGTGGTGCTTACCTGGTTTGTATTGGATCCGTCATTCTGTATTTTATAATACTCCAGCCTGGCTCCATTTTCGACAATGATCTCCATTACCTGGTTTGTAAAACTTTCATTGGTTCCCAGGGTGCCGTAGTTTTCAACAACCTGAACCTGTGCCTGCTCATTTACAAACATCAGGCTGCGGGGCTGAGAAAGTATATTTACAGAACGTGCATCCGTAACATGATAAATATAAAGAGGGTGTTCAATGTGCTGCCCTTTAGCTACATGAATGAATACGGCGCCGTGCACGAAAGCAGTATTCAAGGCATTGATCCCGTCTTTCAGGTACAGACTGCTGTCTCCCAGCCATTGTGTTACCAGGTCGTGATAACCATTATTGGCAGCTTCCTCCAGGGCGATTACATCCAGGCCGGGTGAATGAATCCTGGAGAGTGAAAAGGAATAAAATCCGTTTATAAAAACCAGTTCATTAGCCAGTGCATGTCCGGGCAGACGAAATTTATCCAGGTCAGCAGATGATATGGAGCCGGTTAGCGGATCAGCGGGTAACTGAAACTCTTTATTGAAGAGGCCCGCCACACGGGTATATTTCCATTCCTCATGTTTTGTTCCCGGAATGCCCATATTCGAAAACGCCTTAAAAGCATGCTCACGTAATCTATCCAGGCCGCCCTGATCATCACTGGGTTGAAGCTGGTCAAATCTTTCTTTAAAATATGCGATGGTATTCATTATATCTTATTAATCTGCACGATCAGGCGACTTCTACTGTGTTTTCATTTTTAATAAAATCATATCCTCTTTCTTCCAGCTCGAGTGCTAGTTCCTTGGGTCCGGATTTTACAATCCTGCCATTATATAGAACATGTACATAATCGGGAACGATATAGTCGAGAAGGCGTTGATAGTGAGTAACGACCAAAATGGCATTGTCCTTTTTGCGTAATTTGTTTACACCGTTTGAAACGATCCGGATAGCGTCAATATCGAGCCCTGAATCCGTTTCATCCAGTATGGCCAGCCTGGGTTCCAGCATTGCCATTTGAAATACTTCATTACGCTTTTTTTCGCCTCCAGAAAATCCTTCATTCAGGGAACGGCTCAACAAGGTTTGTTCGATATTTACCAGCGCCATTTTCTCTTTCATCCGTTTGAGAAATGTTACTGCATCCAGGGGGGCTTCCCCGCGGTATTTGCGCAGCTCATTCACAGCCGTTTTAATGAAATTTACAGTGTTGAGTCCCGGAATTTCCACCGGGTATTGAAAAGCGAGAAACAATCCTTCAGCTGCCCTGTGTTCCGGTGATAAGCCGAGCAAATCCTTGCCCAGAAATTCAACAGTACCTTCAAGCACTTCATAGTCACTTCGACCGGCGAGGACGGATGCCAGTGTGCTTTTGCCAGAACCGTTGGGTCCCATAATGGCATGTACTTCTCCTGGTTTTATTTCCAGGTTTATTCCATTTAATATTTTCTTTCCCTCAATACCTGCGTGCAAATTCTGAATCGTCAACATAATTCTACTTTATAATTTTTGGTACTCTGTTTTTTTCGTTGGCGGTTGGCAGTTGGCTGTTGACGGTTTCATATTGTGTTACACTTCCATACTTCCATACTTCCATACTAACCTACGCTTCCTTCCAGGCTGATCGCCAGCAGCTTTTGTGCTTCGACTGCGAATTCCATCGGCAGCTGGTTCATGACTTCTTTTGCAAATCCGTTGATGATCAGCGCTACTGCCGTTTCCGAATCAATTCCACGCTGATTACAATAGAAAATCTGATCTTCCCCGATTTTAGAAGTAGTGGCTTCATGTTCTACCACCGCCGTATTATTTCTTACTTCGATATATGGAAAAGTATGAGCCCCGCATTTGTCTCCGAGCAGGAGGGAATCACATTGCGAAAAATTCCTCGAATTGGAAGCATTCTTACTAACGTGAACCAATCCACGATAACTGTTATTACTGAAACCGGCGGAAATACCTTTGGAGACTATGCGGCTCCGGGTGTTCTTTCCGAGGTGCATCATTTTAGTGCCCGTATCAGCCTGCTGGTAATTATTGGTAACGGCTACTGAATAAAATTCGCCGGTTGAATAATCGCCCTTCAAAATAACGCTGGGATATTTCCATGTGATCGCGGATCCGGTTTCTACCTGTGTCCATGATATTTTTGAATGATTGCCTTTGCAGATACCTCTTTTCGTAACAAAATTATAAACACCACCCAGTCCGTTTTTGTCTCCGGGATACCAGTTTTGTACAGTTGAATATTTTATTTCAGCATTTTCCTGAGTAACCAGTTCTACTACAGCTGCGTGCAATTGGTTTTCATCGCGCATGGGAGCAGTACATCCTTCCAGGTAGCTCACATAACTACCGGCATCTGCAATAATCAGGGTCCTTTCAAACTGACCGGTATTTTCGGCATTGATCCTGAAATAGGTTGATAGCTCCATGGGACAACGAACACCTTTTGGTATATATACAAAAGATCCATCGCTGAATACAGCAGCATTCAAAGCCGAAAAATAATTGTCTGTAATGGGAACTACTGAACCCAGGTATTCCCGGATCAGATCAGGATGTTCATGGATGGCTTCACTCATAGAACAAAAAATTATACCGAGCTCAGCAAGTTGTCCTTTGAACGAAGTACCGATAGAGACGCTGTCGATGACGGCATCGACTGCCACACCTGTTAATCTTTTCTGTTCGTCAAGTGAAATACCCAGCTTTTCAAAAGTCCTGAGCAGCTCCGGATCAATTTCGTCCAGGTTTTTCGGGTTAATCTTTTGCTTAGGGGCTGAATAATAAATGATGTCCTGATAATCGATGGGAGGGTATTTGATATTGGCCCATTCCGGCGTTTTCATTGTCAGCCAATGGCGGAAAGCTTTTAATCTCCAGTCCAGCATCCATTGCGGTTCTTTTTTCCGTGCTGATATAAATCGTATAACGTCTTCATTCAGACCCCGCGGTGCTTCATCCGCTTCAATATTCGTGACAAACCCGTATTTGTAATCGCTGAAAACCGTTTTTTCTATCGTACTCAGTTCATCTGCAGTTTCCCTGGATTTCGGTTGAATGAGATCTGTCTTCATTCTGCAAATTTACGAAACGGTTTATACTAAAAAGTATAAACAGGCTATTTTCTTTACTTTTTTAAAGGAAAAATGATGCAGCGTATTTGATTCCGGACCTGTCCCAGCAAGGCCTGAGGCCTAGGAGTGAGTCCCATCCTTAACCCAATATTTAAGGCTTATTTTCAGTTTTTCGGTAAAATGAATGGTAAATGGTGATTAAACCACTTAAGTTATGTGATAATCAATGTATTGTGAGCTAAAAAGATTATCTGGTTTCGGATTTAACTGAAATGAAGGATTAAATTATTCAACGGCCTATTTGCCGGATATTCCCTCCGAAAAATCAGAAAGGGAATTTCAAATTCAGTACCAGACTCGAATTAGCTCAAACGCAGGAATTTTCTTTTCGGAAAGAGTATATCTTCAGCAGTTTCGTAACCTTCTTCTGCTACTGCAGTAAGTCTTCTTTTTTCAGCTTTTTTTCTTTTAATCAGCTGAATAATCAGTATGGCCGTTAAAGTGACGCCAGCGGCGATCAGAATTTTTTTGGTTTTCATGGCATTAACACGCTGAAGTATTAGTCAACAATAAGTAATTGATGCTATTCGTTCTAAAAATCATGCCTGTTTTGGGCATATGCAAAAGTAAAAGGTAAAAATTCAAAAGTAAAATTATGATTACAGCTTGTTAAGACCCCCTATTTTTACTTTTTTAAATTTTGCCTTTCAAAATGCCCTCCCCATACAAGTCTTTTCCTTTTTATCATAAGCTGGCGGCTGTACTCGTCAGTCTGGTTGTCATTGGTTATCTGGTAATCCAGGGTAAAGAATTATTAAGTCCTTTGATATTCTCCTGCCTGTTCTCTATTTTGCTGCTGCCTGTGGCGGCTTATATGGAAAGGAAATTCCGCTTCCGTCGCGGACTGGCTTCCATTCTATCCATATTATTTTTGCTTACTGTAGTAGCCAGTATCATATACATAGTAGGCGTTCAGATGAGCGACCTGGCGGACGACTGGCCACAGTTCAAAATGCAGCTGAACAATTCTCTTTCCAGCCTGCAACATTGGATCGCCGTCAAATTTCATATTAATGCGAACAAACAACTGACCTATGTAAAGTCTGCCACCAACAATGTTCTGGCATCCGGAACGGCCGTTGTGGGTGTTACTATTGTCTCCCTTTCATCCTTTCTTCTCTTCCTTGTATTTACATTTATTTATACACTTTTCCTGCTTACTTATCGTCGGATTATCATGCATTTTCTGATATCTGTTTTCCTTGAAGAAAACTCTCTTGTTGTTCATGATATTGTAGAACAGGTTCAGCAAATACTCCGGAAATATATAACCGGTCTGTTTATCGAAATGTGCGTAGTATCGGTAGTTGTGTGTATTACCTTATGGATGCTGGGCATTAAGTATGCGGTGTTGCTGGGGCTCATCACCGGGCTTTTTAACATCATACCCTATATTGGAATTTTCACCGCCATGCTGATCAGTGTTCTGATCACTTTTGCCACCGCCGCCGCAGCAGGAAAAGTATTTCTGGTGCTCATTACACTTATCGTTACCCACCTCGTGGACAGCAATCTATTGTTGCCCGCCATCGTCGGTTCCAAGGTCAAAATAAATCCTTTGATTACGGTATTGGGAGTCGTATTGGGGGAAATGATCTGGGGTGTGTCAGGGATGTTTTTGTCTATCCCTGTTATCGCCGTCCTTAAAATAATATTTGACCGGATAGACAGTTTGAAACCCTGGGGTATACTATTGGGAGAACAGGATAAGACATCAAGAATAAAAAGGGTTAAACCGGAAAACCAGGTAGACAGTTCAGGTACTGAAGAATCAGTTGTTTAAATCTGATCAGAACAGATTTGAACTAGGATTTCGCGGCAGCCGTGTATTCCTTAAAAGCTTTGATTGTAAGCTGCAGGTATTCTTCCGTTTCTTTTTTATTCAGAATTTCAGCCCAGTATAATCCGTCAGCCTTCCGGCTTACCAGGATCTCATGATCAGGTCCACTCGCCATATACGGATTTTGCCCATTGAATACGGGCTCCATCCCATACTCAAAAATTAATTTCTCTACCTGATTGCGGGTCAGATCATGCATTTTTAATGACAAGTATGAGGTTTGCTCAAAGTTCTGAAAATTCTTTTTGATTCTAAAAAGGATAAGGGGTTGTTTTTTTAAACCATATGTTAATAAGTCATTCAACGGTCTTCTGCGGAGTAAAAACTTATCCGCAACCCGTTTTTAAACCTAACATATTATACAGGAAGAATTACATTTGCCGTATGGCAGTATTGAAAAATGTGCAGTTTTCTAAATTGATCAAAGCAGAAGGGCGCCTGAGGGAATTCAATTTCAGAAAGAGTAATGGCATTGCGGGGCCGGTATATCATGTGGATGTGAGTGACGATCGTGGAAATCGTTATTATATCAATTTGCATTTAGAAGATAATACCTGGACCGTACAGGAGAAAAATCTACCACCCTGGATCCAGGAAGCCGTAGTACAGTTTCATCCTGCCATTCAGGAACAGGAAGTTTAATTCCCAGAGGGATTTTGCTTACTGTTTGTTTACTCTACGGCTGAAAAGTACCCGATGGTTCATCCTCCTGCGACAGCTCAAGGTCTACTATACACCCGGTAAGCATTCATGAATAAAAACAGATTAGAATCTTTTAGCGATGGTGTAATTGCCATCATCATCACGATCATGGTATTGGAAATAAAAACGCCCCATGATACCAGCTGGCATGCATTAATAGAGCAATTGCCGGTATTTTTCAGCTATCTCCTAAGCTTTGTATTTATTGGAATATACTGGGGAAATCATCACCACATGATCAGTGTCGTCAGCCAAGTAAATGCCGCTATCATATGGTCAAACATGAACCTGTTGTTCTGGTTATCCCTGGTTCCTTTTGCAACCGGATGGATGGGCGAAAATCAATTCGCTCAAAATACCGTTGTGCTATACGCGATTTTGCTGCTGGTATGCGGACTTTCCTTTACCATTCTACAGATTTGTGTTGAACGGGTTACGAAAAATAATCCAAAACTTGTTCAGGCATTTGCCCAGATAATGCAAAAAGGTATTTTTTCAGTTATCTGTTATAGCATGGCCATCGTTCTGGCATATTACAATACTTTATTTTCCGCCATTCTCTTTTGTATAGTCGCCGTTCGATGGCTGATTCCCGATAAAAATATCGAAAAAGCGATCAGTAAATAGGGTAGGTGTTTACCCTTAGAATCGCAATAAATACTCCCGGCGATCCGTTTTTATACTAACCTAAAACAACCGATTTATGAAAAAATTAATTTTTTCAATAGCAGCCTTTTGCATCTCCGGTATTGCTTTTTCGCAGACTTTTCGGCAAGGTGTCGGAATCAACGTAGTTCTTCAATCGTCTCCCGGTTTTCATTCGGATCCGGTTGGTGCCATTATGTGGTCACCGAGTATAACATTTATGGAAACTGATAATTCTTCCCTTTCGATTGGTATCCCTATGAGCTTTGGAGTTTCGGGAACTTATAACAGCCAGGATATTGAAAACAATTCACTTTCCTACATGTTTGACGCCCCATTGATGTTTAATTATAATTATGGCGCAGGGTCGACAAAAGAAGCTGAAGATAAGTTTGGTTTTTTTGCCGGCGCAGGTTTTGGATACCATACCAATCAATATACGGCATCAGATGAGTACGGGTATGGCTATTCAGGTAAAATGTCAGGCTTCGGACCAGCTGGTAATATAGGAGGCCGCCTGGGTGTAGGACATGGCAGTCATAATCTCGAACTTCGTTTTTCTTATATGAAAACACTGGATGAATCCAAATCAAATGTTATGGGTCTTGGATTTCTTTTTAATTTCTAATACAGTTCGGATTGTTTAGAAATCATAATGCTGAAGCGGTTCGATGTGACTGGATAATACACTATTTGTTAAGACGCCCGTGTCTGTTACATTACGCTTTGCGCTTTATGCTTTAAGTTTATAAAGAAGCCATATCAATTGCAAAGCGGTATTTGACATCTCCTTTCAGCATGCGGTCATATGCATGGTGAATATTCTGGATCCTGATTACTTCCACATCAGAAACGATCTGATGTTCAGAACAGTAGTTGAGCATTTCCTGCGTTTCCGGCAATCCGCCAATCAATGATCCGGCGATACTTTTCCTTCCGCCGATTAAATTAAATGCATAAATCTGTGCCGGAGCTGGTGGTGCTCCCACACAGATGAGGGTTCCATTGGTTCTGAGCAAACCCAGGTATTCATTATAGTCATGAGGAGCGGAAACCGTATCTATGATGAAATCAAAATAACCCTGTACCAATCTCAATTGCTCAGGATCCCTGGTTAGTATAAACTTATGTGCCCCCAGCTTCCGGGAGTCTTCTTTTTTAGAGGGTGATGAACTCAGCATCGTTACTTCCGCGCCAAACGAAACACCGAATTTTACCGCCATATGTCCAAGACCTCCTAATCCAAGTACCGCCAGTTTATGACCCCGGCCTACTTTCCAATGCATCAGTGGGGAATATGTCGTAATTCCCGCACATAAAAGAGGTGCTACATTTTGCAGTGGCAGTTTATCAGAAATATGCAATACAAAATCCTGATCTGCTACAATCAGATTTGAATATCCGCCATAAGTAGGCGTTTTTTTATCCTGTTCAAGTCCATTATAAGTAGGTGAGCTTCCGTTCACACAATATTGCTCAAGACCCACCTTACAATTTTCACAGGTTCTGCAGGAGTCCACCAGGCAGCCAACACCTGCCAGCTCCCCAACTTTGAATTTTTTTACTTCTGAGCCGATCCTGGAAATTCTTCCGACGATTTCATGACCGGGAACCATAGGGAAAATTGAATTGCCCCATTCGTTTCTAATCTGGTGAAGATCCGAGTGGCAAACCCCACAATATAAAATATCGATCTGAATATCTTTTGGTCCTACATTCCGCCGTTCCAAATTCCAGGACCCGAGGGTACTTTGAGCATCCTGGACTGCATATGCCTTCGTCTTTGTCATTTATTCGAGGTGTTTATTTCCATGACAATTAAACTGTACAACGTTTTTGCTGACTACCCGATTTTACCGTACCGGGTATTAACATAATCCCAATTTAAAACGGACCACCATGCCGTAATATAATCCGGTCTTTTGTTTTGATATTTCAAATAATATGCGTGCTCCCAAACATCCAGTCCAAAAAGAGGAGTTCCTTTCGAATCGGCGATATCCATCAAAGGATTATCCTGATTCGGAGTTGAAACCACGTCCAGTTTTTTATCTGTTTTTACGATTACCCATGCCCAACCGCTTCCGAAGCGAGCCTTGGCGGCATCGTTGAATTTTGATTTCAATGCATCGATTGAACTAAAATCCCTGTTAATAGCAGCCATTAAAGTGGCAGAAGGTGCGGCCGCAGTTTGCACGGGACTATGCATCAGTTCCCAGAACAATGAATGGTTAAAATGACCACCCGCATTATTTCTCATCTTGACGGAATATTTTGAAACAGAAGCGAGTAAATCCTCCAGTGATATTTTCGATGTATCCACTTTCTCGGCTTCCACTGCCTCGGCCAGATTTTTTGCGTAGGTAGCGGCATGTTTCGTATAGTGTATTTCCATTGTCATGGCGTCAATGGCAGGCTCCAGCGCCGAATAGGAATAAGGGAGGGGACGTTGTGTGTAGGGAATGGGATCGGGTGGAGAAAAAGAACCGCTGTTTTCTTTTGTATTTGTATTGGCCAGTGAGGTTAGCACGGAGCCGGTTAGTCCTGCGACGACTCCGGCTTTACCGGCAGTATGAATAAATGCGCGCCTGGATAAATCTTGGTTTGACATAACTAAAGTTTTTGATAATGTAATTTAAGCCATTTAAGCTCAAAGCGTAAAGCTTAAAGCTTTATGCGTATTAAAGTCTTAATGCAAAAAATTGACCACATCTGCATTTTCATATCATCGTGGACCTTTTTTGACGATTAGTTTATTATGGAATTCCGAAACTGATCGAAGATTTGGTGGAAACTGTGAAAGGAAGCTTTGCGCATTAAGCTTTACGCTTTCAGCTTAATCCGCATATAGCAGGTATTTCTTTCTTTTGATCCTGAATTGTGTGAGGGCAGGTTCCCAACTCCTGCGGATGGTTTGTTCCGACGCACCTTCCGTAATTTGCTTTCGCAACAGGGTAGTGCCTGCGAGTTTATCAAAGTTACCGATCTGTTTGCTTCTTGTAGCGTCGAAGAAAATTTCTTTATGGGGAAAGGCCTTATAAAATTCAAATAGCCAATGCAGGTTGATTTGTTTTGTACTGCGAAAATTTTCAGTAACTGAATCGGCTAAATTCAGGCCAAAACAAACCGAATCCTGGTATAGGGGATGTTCACTCATGCCAGGTATGGACAAGGGCTTAAAACTAAAGCTGTATTTCCCGGCCAGGGGAGGCGCACCCAATATGGTAAAAGGTATTTGCGTACCTCTTCCGATACTGATGACCGTTCCTTCAAAAAGGCAAAGACTCGGATAAAGCTGAATCGCTAAAGATGTATTGAGATTGGGCGAAGGCGGAACGGGCAAAACATACACAGAGGCATGCGTATAATTCTTCAGCTTAATAACATGTAATTTACATTTGACCTTTTTTAATAACCAGCCTTCTCCATTGATCATTTCAGCCAACTCGCCCATTGTCATTCCGTGCACGATCGGGACAGGCTGCAATCCCACACCGGAACGTAAAGAATCTTCCAGTACGGGGCCATCCACATAATATCCATTTGGATTGGGTCTGTCAAGAACCAGTAAGGGTTTATGAAAATCAGCGCACGACTGCATTACATGCTGGAGGGTGATGATATAAGTGAAGAAACGTGCACCCACATCCTGTATATCAAATACAACGATGTCCACGTCCTGCAAATCTTCTTTTGAGGGTATTGATTTTTTCCCGTACAGTGATACAATGGGAATGCCGGTTAAAGGATCGTGACTATCTCCGACTGCTAAACCGGCGCTCGCATTTCCGCGAAACCCATGTTCAGGGCCGAATACTTTTACAACACGGATACCGGAATGAAGCAAACTATCAACAAGCGGAATGCCCGCGATTTGTGAAGTTTGATTGGCAACCAGGCCGACTCTTTTACTTTGCAGGAGGGGGAAATATTTTTCCGTTTGGTCGGCGCCCGTATGTATACTGGATTTACTAATTTGTGTAAACCCACTGGACAGGAATAATGTAAAAACGGAAATCAGAACTTGTTTTTTCAATCCCGGAAATATTCAAAATTATCTAACTGCTCCACACTTTATGCATTAAGCTTAACTCAGTCATACAGTTTCTTCGCAACTCCTTCCACGACAGATTTAGGAAGTAACCAGGCAAAGAAAGCGCTGAGTTTATTTACAGCTCCCGTAATCACTTCAGGCTTTCGTCGGAAAAGGCTTTCCACTGCAATATGCGCCACAGTTTGCGGCGACATATTAAATCTTTCCGCAGCTTTTTGTCCCTTGACTCCGATATTGGCACGATTAAGGAAATTGGTATCTGTCGGTCCCGGGCAAACACAGGTGACGGAGACATTTGTTTTTCTGAGTTCCTGATAAAGACCGCGACTAAAACTTAAAACATACGCTTTGGATGCGGCATACGCAGATAACAGAGGGACTGCCTGATAAGACGCCGTGCTGCCGATATTGAGAATGTAACCTGCAGGTTGTTTAAGCAGTCCGGGCAAGAATAAACGTGTCAGTTTGGTTAGTGTTATCATGTTCACCTTCAGCATATCGGCATATTCCAGCGCGGAATATTTTTCAAAACTGCCACTCAGTCCATATCCCGCATTGTTTACGAGAACTGCTACCTCAAACTGATTTTTATCGCACCATTCATAAACTGATTCTGCTGCCTGATCACCAGCGAGATCCAGTGCGAGCCATCGGCAATCTTTCTTTGCAGATGAATGTATTTCAGTTGCAATCTGTTCTAACAGGTCAACGGATCTTGCAACCAGGAGCAGATCATATCCGCGGGCGGCAAGTAATTCTGCAATAGATTTCCCAATTCCTTTGCTGGCTCCTGTAATGAGTGCAAAAGGCATCTGTGTTCTTTTAAATTGCGCTGTCCTTAGTTCTGTACTTTGGAAGCGAAACGATGGTAAAAAGGTGTTTTACTGTTTTCGTCCTTGGGCATGTATTTGCCGGTAATGATCGGCACATACATAACGCGGCGGCGGCTGGCTTCACCTACATAAGGGGACTGTTGGGCACGATGCCATATCCGGCCATCATGAACGGTCAGGTCACCGGCATTGATATCGAATCCGATTTCACGGGAATCCGGATTGTTGTCTATGAAGTATTTTTTCTTAAAAAGTAAACGTAATACACCCTGCGTATGTGTTCCCGGGAGTACGCGCAGACCTCCTGCTTCAAACGGGCAGGGGTCCAGGTGAATACCGACATTCAACATGGGCATAATCTTCTGACCCAGGAATAAATCACGTGGGCTGTCTGTATGCCATCCCATCTGGGAGAACTTGCTTTCGGGAGTCCGCACATAGTGATTCAGGATCAGGCCGTCTTTCTCGTTTTCCGCTATCCTGCCTTCATAGGGAGCCAGAAGTTCCAGCAGAGCCACCAATCGGGGATCCTTTAAAAATTCATGGAAAGTTGTGCTGAAGGTAGAAAGAAAGCAAAGGCGCTGGATGATGGTTTGCCCATTATAGTCTTTACCGAACTTGAGCGGTACGCCATTGATTTTATCTACACCTTCATCGAGCAACTTCTTTTCTATCCTGTTTAATTCATGGATAAAAAAGGCTACGGTTTCAGGCTTCAGGACATTTCTAAAAACGATCACCCCATTTTTATGGAAAAAAGCTGCTTGCTCCGGGGTTACCTTGTCACCTAGAAAGAATTCAGGGCATAGTAATTTTTTCATATCATGGTAGCATTTAAGTCTTTAGCAGGGGAAATCGGCTGCTTAAAACCCATATTTGTACAGGATGAAATTAACTTAAAAATAATTATGAATTTTTTATTATTGGCAAAATTAATGAATAAAGTCCTATTAACCAGCCATGTCTTAAATTCTTATTCCCCTACTGTCCATTTCCCGGATCTATCTAAACGTCTAAACAGACCCGTTGGTATCCACTTTTTTAATTCTTTAGGCCGGCTGTCGATTCACTTCGATCTGCACATTTTCTTTTTTAGTAAATATAAGGGCCAACTGATAAACCGCATAGGTGAACACGGGTGCTGCCAAAACGTCGATCGTATAATGTACATGTTGAACAAGTAATAATATACCGAGCAGGATAGATGCAAACAGTGTATAAATGCGGTCCCATTTCTTCTTCAGACATAAAAACACAAGAAAAACAGTGGTTGTATGTCCCGAGAAA
>Ga0209863_10000160_pt1 | contig 42050 bp, 39 predicted proteins | sample OrgsoiDNA2013046_FD_185796 | JGI IMG/M metagenome (GOLD analysis project Ga0209863, IMG submission 185796) | Permafrost soil microbial communities from the Arctic, to analyse light accelerated degradation of dissolved organic matter (DOM) -... | ecosystem: Environmental > Terrestrial > Soil >...
TTCCCCTTTAGGGCCCAGAAGAATGATTCCCACGGCTACTAGATCCAGTGCCGTTCCGATTTCCGCACGGCGAGCCTTAAGTTGTGAGAATTGGAAATGCAGGCGGAACGCGCGGCGTACGTGCGGAGCGAGAAACCGGAGAACGTACAGATCAGACTCGCCGAACTCCGGCAACGATGCGTCTCGAAAGAGACTCACCGCCGCTACGCGCGGTCCGCCGCTCTCGATCACACCAAACATGCCGTGCTCGAATTCGTGGAACTTCATGTAGTCGTTGTAGAACTCGGTGGTGTGTAACTCTTCGAGGGGACAGAGCGACTGCGATGTACATGCGTACCCAGCGGGCAGGTGGACGCCGCGTTTCGCCCAAACGTCCATTGATCCGTAGTGCTCCTGATAGCGACTGAGTGCCGCAGGGTCGAAAGCCCAGGATTTCGACAATGAGTGGGTGTGCTGGCGGAAATCGTGCATGACTAGCGCAGCAGAACGGGAGCGAGTCGTGGAGGCCAGTTGCCGAAGGAATTCATCCCAAAGCGCGGGCTCGCTCGCGGCGTCGTAGAGGGTCCCCAGCAAGCGCGAGAGTTCATCCGTGGAAGGAAGCATTGTTAAGAACCTGTAACAACGGGATTCGAAACGGGGGCCGGACGGGAGAACACTACACGCACTTGTTTCGGATTGCAATCTCTTTCTCCCCCGGACGGGTGATGACTTACTGTCGGGAAGTTCTTACTCTGAGTCGCCCCTGCGATATCGCCGTGGAACGACCGGCAAGGCACGGCTGGCATCCGGACCAGCAAGAGATCTCCAAAATACTGTTGGGAGGATTCTGTGAGAAACCTAGTTGCACAGTTTGTAGTGCTTGTATCTATATTTGCGCCAACGACGGCGCAAGCCCAGAACGCCAATGCTCATTTCAATCCACGAAGCAATCACGATCTGCCGCAGATTCAGAGGCTACGCGGTAAGCGAAACTTATCTCTATCGTTTATCTCCCGCGGTGCTGCAACACCTCACTTACCTGCGTCGGCGAATTCGACCGTAATTTCAACAACCTGTCCGCCGGACGCGGTGGGCGCCGTTTGCGGGTACGTTCCGGTTCCGCTGGACCGGAGTCAACCGCATGGAGCGCAAATCCAGATATTCTTTGAGCTGTATGTACACTTCAATCCCGGTGCAGCGGAAAGCGCGATCTTGGTGAACTTTGGAGGTCCGGGAGTCGGAACGACCACGGCGGAAGGGGGCTTCGCACAGTACCTGTTCGCAGCCAATCTCGACGTCCACGACCTCCTTCTGGTAGATGACCGGGGCACGGGCTTTTCGGGTGCCATCGATTGTGAAGACCTACAACATGGCATCAACTTGTTCGACCAGGAGGAGACGAGTTGCGCCGCTCAACTGGGGAATGCCGCGAGCAATTACGGTAGCGGGGATGTGGGACGTGATATGGAGGCCGTTCGGGCCGCACTCGGTTATGACAAGGTGGACTACTTTGGCGCCTCTTACGGAGGGATGGATGTGACTGCCTACGCCACCCGGTTTGGGAAGCATCTCCGATCCATCGTGCTGGATGCTCCAGCCGGAACGCCGGAATTGAATGAGTTGGCACGGCTGCAATACCGTACTCATTCTGACCCACGAATGGTGCGGCTGGATTGTCAGCGTTCGCTCAATTGCTCACCCGATCATCCGAATCCGGCCGGCGAGCTAACCCAACTAATCCAAATCATACATAACAAGCCTGTTGAGGGGGATTCGTTCGACGCGTACGGCGACCCAGTGCATGTGCGCATCGACGAAGATGGCCTGCTCAACTTCGTCGTGACCTATCCAAGTGGAGTTTTTAGCAGTACTGGCGAGATTCTTGCTGCGGGTGCAGCACTGAAACAAGGGGACCCAGTTCCCCTCCTTCGGCTCGGTGCCGAAGGATCTTTCGCCGTCGAAGGCGAGTATGGTGACCCAACGATTAACTCGGCTGGGGATTTCTTCGCGAGGGGATGCGTGGATGCGAAGCAGCCGTGGGACTGGTCCGACGCAGTGCCCGATCGGCAGGAAGAGTATAACGAAGCGGTCTCGGCACTGCCCGGCAACTACTTTGCTCCATTCTCGAAGTCGGCCGCCGCTGGCATTCTCTTCTCCACCCTCGGGGCAGAATGCTTATGGTGGGAAAAGCCGACGCCTTCCTCGCCGGTGACCCCGGAGGACGTGAGCTATCCCCGTGTGCCAACGCTGGTGTTAGATGGCGACCTCGACAACCGGGTCCCCCTCGAGGAAACAAATAAGGTGGCAGCGCTCTTTCCGGGGAGCCTCGCATTGACCGTACAGGAAGCTGGCCATGAAACAGTGGGTTGGACCTTCTGCGCACAAAGCCTGGTATCCGAATTTGTCGAAAACCTGGCGCTGGCTGACACGAGTTGTGTAAGCACTCCGGAAACCGTCTGGCCCGCTGTGGGGCGCTTCCCGCTGCTGGCGAAGAACGCGCGTGCGGCCGAAGTGGATCCCAGCGGAAGTAATGAGGCGGGGCAGGGAGAGCGTAAGGTCGCGTCCGTCGCAGTTGCTACGGCGATCGATTCACTGCAGCGCTTTTACATCGGCTTCGGCACCGACGGGGTAGGGCTAAGAGCAGGCACGTGGCATCTCGACTTCGGAGACACCGGATATCTCTTGACCCTCACCAACAGTGTCTTTTCCTCGGATGTAACCGTCAACGGAACCGTACTTTGGGGCTATGACGATTCGTTCACCGCCGATCTCACTGTGAGCGGAACTGGAACGGCTGGCGGGACTTTGCATATCGAGGGGACTTGGCTGGCGAGTGGGCCGGTGGGCAAGTTCGCAGTGTCTGGCACGCTGGGCGGGAAGAATGTGGCTGTGCTGGTGCCTGAGGCGTAGCGGTAATCTCTGGGTTGGGGCACGCCCGTGTTGTGGGCGTGCCCCGTCGGTTTTGCAAGTTTTGCCTAAGAATCTCGACGAGGCAGGGGTCCTTCGACTGCAAATGCCTTCACTTCGTGAAGGCATTTCTTCGCTCAGGATGACAGGCGGTGTTAGTCAGGCGCAGAATTTCTGGTGTTGGGCCAGGATGAACGGGTCGGTCATGCCGGCGATGTAGTCGCAGATTACGCGGGGGAGGGCTTCCTGGTGGGACTTCTCCAGATAGGCGGGGGGTAGGTCGGTGGGGCGGCGCATCCAGTGGGTGAAGAGGTCGTGGATGACCTGTTCGGCTTCCAGTTTCTCCGGCTCCAGCGCCTTACTAAAGTAAAGATTCTGATATAGGAACTCCTTGCAGGCCTGGCGGTCGCGGTCGATGCCTTTGTCGAAGCAGACCATGCGTTCGGGTACGCGGCGGACTTCCTCGACCGTGCGGATGTTGGCGGATTGCAGGCGGGAGCTTGTGCCTTGAATCAGGCCGGTTACGAAGGCGTTGAGCAGGCGTTTGAGGGTCTCGTTGAATTTGAGTTTCTCTGGGGCGTCTGGGTAGCGGGCTTCGACTTCCTGGAAGAACGCTTCGAAAATCGGCAGGCCGGCGCGGATGGACTCCAGCGAGAGCAGGTGGGCTTCGAAGCCGTCGTCCATGTCGGCTGTGTCGTAGGCTACTTCGTCGGCCAGATCGATCAGTTGGGCTTCGAGCGGCGGGCGCTGGTCTAACAGGTATTCGGCTAGATGCGGGTGGTCTTGTACGGAGTAGTCATGCGAGTGCTTGATGATGCCTTCGCGGACTTCGAAGGTTAAGTTCAGGCCTCGGAACGCGGCGTAGCGCATTTCAAAGTCTTCCACGATGCGCAGGGCGTGCAGGTTGTGATCGAAGGACATGCCGTGCTCGCGCATGGCGGCGTCGAGGGCGCGCTCTCCGGCGTGGCCGAAGGGTGGGTGGCCTACGTCGTGGACCAAAGCTAGAGTTTCCACCAGATCCACATTCAAGTTGAGTTGCTGGGCGATCGTCCTGGCGATTTGCGAGACTTCGAGGGTGTGCGTGAGGCGGTTGCGGAAGTGGTCGGAATAGCGGCGGGTGAAGACCTGCGTTTTGGCTTCGAGGCGGCGGAAGGCGCGGGCGTGGATTACACGGTCGCGGTCGCGCTGGAAATCGTTACGGTAGGGATGCGGCGGCTCGGGGTGGCGGCGGCCTCGTGAGTTTTCCACGCGCAGGGCGAAGTCGGCCAGCATCGGGTGAGTTTAGCAGGTAGCCTAGCGGTTCGCGTGGATGCGAGTCAGGATTTCGTCTGCTTTTGGGATGTCGGGTACAGTTTCGCTGACGCGGCGCCATTGTTCGACGCCTTGCGGATCGATTAGGAGGGTTGTGCGCAGCGCGATGTCGGCATCATTTTTTCCGGCCGGGTGGAGCAGGCCGTAGTGACGGATCACGACACCACTGGAATCACTGAGAACAGGGAATTGCTTTTGCGCGACCTTTTACCCAAACGTTGTGATTATGCTCTACATCATCCACGCTGATGGCGACGATGCGGGTGTCGAGTTGGTTGAAGTCGGATTGTCGCCGCGCGAACTCGCGCAGTTGCATCATGCAGAAGGGTCACCAGTAGCCGCGGTAGAAGATCAGGAGAACGTGGTGGCCGAGATGATCGGCCAAGTGGAAGGGCTGGCCGGATTGGTCGGTGAGCGTGAAGTCGGGGGCGAGTTGGCCGGCGGCAGAGGCGATCTGTGGTTTGGGCAGGCGGAGCTTATAGAGAATGAAACCAGCACCGAGCAGGGCCAGGACCAGGACTGCGATGAGGATACGGAGGCGGCGGTGAAGAGCATTTACTTTGCGAACGGGCCGGGTGCCGCGCCCTCCATCCATCCTATTCAGTTCTAATTAGTGCGATTCCTTGGCAAGCCTTACTCGAACGGCGTCCAGTTTCTTCTGGATGCGGGCTACATCCGAAGGATCGACCTCGGCTTCTACGGTCTTGCCCCACTCGACCAACGCGCGCTCCCAGTGCGTCGCGGCTAACTTAAGGCGGCCGGTTTTCTGGTACAGATCGGCCAAATGCTCGTTAATTGTAGGATCGGATTCCTGACGCTGCGAAGCGCGGAGCAGGTTCTGTTCGGCGGCATCATACTTTCCCAATTTGAAATAGGCCCAGCCCAGAGAATCGAGATAAGCGCCGTTCGCGGGCTCAAGTTCGACTGCCTTCTTGATATAGGCGAGAGCTTCGTCGAGACGAACGCCGCGGTCGGCCAGCATATAGCCGAGGTAGTTGAGCGTGTTGCTGTTTTGGGGTTCCGCGGCAAGGATCTTCTTGAACGAGTCTTCCGCTTCGTCGTACTTCTTTTCGTGCTCGAAGATCGAGCCGGTTACGAAGTGAACGTAAATTTTTTCCTCGGGCTTGGGAGAAAGGGTAAGAGCTTTGGCGGCGGCCTCTTCGGCTTCGGGTCCGCGCCGCAAGCGACTGTACATCTGAGCTAAAGCGATGTAGACATCACGATCCTCGGAATCACCCTTTAGCAAGGACTTCACTTCGGCGACGGCCTTATCGGGTTCGCCATTGTCGGCGAGTTGCGACGCAAGAACCATCTTCAGGCCGCGATCCTTGGGCATTTTGTCGACGGCTTCACGGGCGGCTGCGGTGGCTTTGGGCCAATCCTTGTCCTCGCGATAGGTGTCGATGATCTGCTGATACCCGCGAACGGCGTTTTCGTCGCCGAGGGTCAGCATCTTGCGAAAAGTTTCGATGGCAGCGTCGCTTTTGCGCTGGTCACGCTGGATCGTGCCGAGCCTCTCGAGAAAAACCGCGCGATTGTTGCTTTCGCCCGCGGTATAGCTTCCGTCGGCTTTCTCGATGCGCGTCAGCAGCTTTTGCAATTCAAGGACGGCTTCCGGATCTTTGCCCTGGGCCTGATATACGGTTGCAACGCTGTAAGGGACCTCGAGGGAATCGGGCACGAGGGCTTCGGCCTTCTTCAACGCATCCAGAGCCTGCTCAAACTTTCCGGTACGCCGGTAAATGTCGGCCATGCGGAGATAGGTTTGCGGATCTTCGGCATTGGCGTCCGCAATCACCTTGTATTGCTCGAGCGAAGCATCCAACTGGCCATCGTTCAAAAGGTTCTGGGCCAAGCCGCGGATGGCGTCAAGATTATCGTGATCGAGTTCCGTGGCTTTGCGGTAGGCGCTGATGGCGTCTTTGTATTGCTTCTGTTGTTCGTAGGTGTATGCCAGAGCAGAATACAGTTTGGCGGAGCGCGCCGCATCCGGCACCTGAGTGAGCGTCTCTACCGCGTGCTTAGTGTCTCCCTCTTCGTTGTAGAGGTAAGCGAGCATTGTGGCAGCTTCTTCGGAGTCGGGCTGTAACTTGACGGAAGCGCGGAATTCGCCCTCGGCCTTTTGCAGATCATTATTGAGGCGATAGAGGCGACCGAGGAGGAGATGGTCGTCAATGTTGTTGGGCTCGAGGCGGACGATTTGCTCGTACTGGTCGATGGCGCTTTTCAGAACGTCCGAGGACCCTGAACCGGACTGCAAGTCTCCCAGCGAACGCAAATAGATGCGACCCAAGAGTTTGCGCGCTTCCAGATTGTTAGGATCGCGTTTGATCATCTCCTGAGCTTCGACAACTGCGTCGCGGATGCGGCCTGTACGGGCGTAAAGTTCGGCCAGGCCGGTGTTCAAATATTCGGATCCAGGGTCGTTGTCCAGGGCCATGCGATATTCGTCGATGGCTTTGTTGGCCAGCTCGGTCTTTCCGTACGCGGTCACCATTTCCTCGTAGATATGCGCCATCGAGTAATGGTAGTAAGCGGCAGCCTTGTCCGGCTGTTTCGCGGGCGCGTCGGCGGCTGGCGGAGCTGTGGAGGCCGGAACCGCCGCGGGTTGCTGTTGCCCGAGAGCCGGGACGGCGATTACTGCCAAGAGGAGCGCCACGCGTTGAAATCGAATCATTCGAAGAATACCTGTCTTCCCAGAATCACCGTGCCAGAATTACGATGAAGGTTAGATGCTATTTTGCCGCTCCGGACTGTCACTATTTTACGCTGACAATTCAGGGTACGGCCAAAAAGACGGGCCAGGAAGGGCACGGTTAGGCAATCCGAGGGACAAGTACTGCGGGATTTTCGGGGATCTAGTGCCGAAAGTGGCGCACTCCAGTAAGAACCATGGCCAATCCCAGCCGATCGGCAGCTTCTATGACCTCGGAATCGCGAAGGGAACCGCCGGGCTGAATGATGGCCGTGGCGCCGACTTTCGCAATTTCTTCGACCCCGTCGGGGAAGGGGAAGAACGCGTCGGAGGCTGCGACGGTGCCCTGAGTCGGCAGAACGGCCTTCATGGCACCGATGCGGCAGGAATCGACGCGGCTCATTTGCCCGGCGCCGACCCCGACGCTTTGGCCGTCGCGCGAATAGACGATGGCGTTGGATTTTACATGCTTGGCGATCTTCCAGGCGAAAAGCAGGGCGCGCATTTCTTCGGGCGTGGGCTGGCGCTTGGTGACGACTCTCAGGTCGGTTGGCTGCAATGGGCGGGCGTCATTGTCTTGCAAGAGGATTCCGCCGGAGACATTCTTCAGCACCCACTTCTGCGGGACGTGTTTGATTTCGACTAAGCGCAGGTTCTTTTTCGCGGCGAATCTTTCCAGTGCGGCGGGTTCGAAGCCGGGGGCGGCGATGGCTTCGACAAAGAGTTTGGCCATTTCTTCGGCAGCCGCGGCATCGATGACGCGGTTGACGCCGATGACACCGCCGAAGGCCGAGACGGGATCGCATTCAAGGGCCTTCTTGTAGGCGTCCACAAGCTTCGGAGCGGTTGCGGTACCGCAAGGGTTTGTGTGTTTGATGATGGCGCAGACGGTTTCTTCATACTCCTGCGCGAGATCCCATGCGGCTTGCAGGTCGACGATGTTGTTGTAGGAGAGCTCTTTGCCCTGAATCTGGCGGCCGTTGGCCACGCCCGTGCCGGAGCCGTCGCTGTACATAGCGGCGGATTGGTGGGGGTTTTCGCCGTACCGGAGGTCCATGGATTTTTGGAACGACATGCGGAGAGTTTGCGGGAATTTGCTCTCAGGTTCGAGTTCAAATTCCTCGGGCGAGATACGTTCGAGGGTGGAGGCGATCGCTGAATCGTAGGCCGCCGTGGTGGCGAAGGCCTTTTGGGCCAACCGCCAGTTGGTTTCCAGAGAGAGTGTGCCGTGCGAATTCTTCATCTCCTCGGCAATGGCGGGGTAATCGTTGGGCGAGGTGACGACGGCTACGTCCTGAAAATTCTTGGCTGCCGAGCGGATCATCGAGGGGCCGCCGATGTCGATGTTTTCGATAATTTCCTCGAAGTGGACTCCGGGTTTCGCGGCAGTCTTCTCAAAGGCATAGAGGTTCACCACGATCATGTCGATGGGCACGATGCCATGCTCTTCGATGGAGCTGACGTGGGCGGGGTTTTCGCGGCGGTGGAGGATGCCGCCGTGGACCATGGGGTGCAGCGTCTTCACTCGTCCGTCGAGCATTTCAGGGAAGCCGGTGAGTTCGGAGATGTCTTTGACGGAGAGGCCGGCCTCGCGAAGGAGTTTTGCCGTTCCACCCGTAGAGACGAGTTCAACATCCATGGAAACAAGCTGTTGCGCGAACTCGACGAGGCCGGTTTTGTCGGTGACGGAGAGGATGGCGCGTTCAATTTTGGACATGGGGCCTCGCGGGCGGAGCGGGAATCAAGAGTCGGGAGAAGGCAACTTGTGATTCTAGCAAGGTTATGCGCGCCGACGGTGTTCTGGCCAGATTGCGGCGATAGCCAGGCCGACGGCGATTCCGATGGAGACCTCGACGAAACGGTGCAGGGCGATGATCCAGGCCTTGTTAACCCGGGGCACGAGCGTGATGATGGCTACGGCGACGCTGGCGTAGCGGTAAGCGCTGCGCTCCACGCGAAAGCCCGCGCAGAGGATTCCCAGTAGAAAAACAGCAATACCAAAGACCAGCGCATTGCCCGGAAAATAGGCGGCTGCGAGACCCCCGGCGATGACGCCCAATGCGGTTCCGGCGAGGCGCTGCGCGGAGATGGGCAGGGCCGCGCCCAGCGTCGATTGCATCACGATCAGCGTGGAGATCGAAGCCCAATATGCCTCCGGCAGGCGAAAGAGGCGGGCGACGAGGAGCGAAACGACGGCCGCGATGGCGGTGCGCGCGGAGTGTTCGAGCGTGGAGGGATTGTCCTTGGTGAGGAGGAACTGGCCGATTTGCGTGGTGCTCATGGCTGGCCCTCGGCGAGTTTGACCAGCGTGTAGAGCGCTTGGTTTACCGGGGTGGGCACGCCCAGTTCGGCACCGCGCCGAGCCACGTAGCCGTTGAGCGAGTCGATTTCCGTCCGCTTCCCGCGCTTCAGGTCTTGTCCGGTGGAAGACAGTTGCTCCGGCATTTGTGTGGCGATACTCATGACAACCGCGCAGGCGGCCTCGCTGTTCTCCATGCTGGGCAGAGTGAGATTGGCTGCGGTTGCCACGGCCATCATCTCTTCCACGATGGACCGAAGAAGCTGGCGGCCGTCGGCGCTTTCGGCGATACGTCCGTACTTCGCCTGGCCGAGCGCGGAAGCGGCGTTGAGGGCGCAGTTAATCACAAACTTCGTCCACAGCTCGCCTTCGATGTTATGGGATACGCGGCAGGGCACGCCGCAACGCACAAATTGCGCCGCCAAGCGGATGGTGCGCTCGGTTTCGGGGCCGATGACCAAGTCGCCTCGTCCTAGAAGACGCACGCGACCAGGTTCCGGGGCGGCTGCGCCGACATAAACTACCGTGCCGATCGGGTCGATTCCCGAGGCCGCGCGAATCTGCTCGACGTTGTCCACTCCGTTCTGGAGGCTGACGACGACGGCGGCTGGCGAGAGAAACGTCGCGAGTTCGCGGGCGGTTGCCGCGGTGTCCGTGGTCTTGACGCAGAAGAGAACGATGTCGGCGCCACGGACGGCGCTCAGTTCGGAGGAGGCCTCGACGCGAACCATTTCCTGAAACTTTGCGGTATCGAGGAAGAGGCCTTTGGCGTTGACGGCTTCGACGAATGCCGGGCGACCGATCATGACAACGGACGCACCGGTGCGCGCCATGATGCCGCCGAAGTATCCGCCGACTGCACCTGCGCCGATGACGGCAACGCGGGGCCAGGTTTCTGGCTGGGTCACTGGAAAATCCTCGCTTAATTAAAGATTGTCATCCCGACCAACGGGAGGGATCCGCAGTTGCTCTAAGACTTACGACTGTGCGAGCAACGATTCTAATATCTTCTGCCGGTGGACGAAGGTTTGCTGCATTTGGCGTCCCACAAAGAGTTTCTGCGCAATCGCTCCCAAGGGGCCGAAGCCGACTTCATAGTCGAGGATGTCGCCGACGAGCGTGCCGTTCACTCCGTCGCGGACTTCCGAAGCAAACTGGTGGCGATGGCGCCAGTTCTTGAAGGGACCCTTTTCCTGAATGTCGGCGAAGTGATGGTTCCATTCAAACTCGACAATGCGGGCGACCCAGGGAGCGCGGAAGGGAAGGAAGGGAATCATACGAACTGAGAGGTACGCGACCGAACCGGTTCCTGCCAGCGGTGAACCCACCGGAGAGCCCGGGGGCGGCTTTAGTTCCAAGCAGAGAATATTCGGGCTGAGTTGCGGGGGCATGATGCGCGGGAGGTTGTTGGGGTTGGCGAAGAAGAGGAAAACTTGTTCGAGGGGGAACGGGACCCATTGCTGGAATTCCAAACGATAGGCCACGGTCGTATCTCCTTGCAGATAGATTGATTCTATCCGCAAGGGTTCAGTGTGGTGGCGAGAGCAGAAGCAGGTCCCTCCACGACGCAGTTGCTTCGCTTCGCGAAGCAACTGCTCCGGTCGGGATGACAAATTCTTATGGGGATCGGGGCAGTCTGTGTCGATTGCAGTCTGCGTCTATGCAGTCTTTGTCTATAGAGTCCTTGTCCATTTAAGGATGTGCTAATCCGTGTGGCCTTGATCGTGCCCGCGCCCTGCCGACCAGATCGCTTCGGGAGTTTTCTCCATTGGGTAGAGGTGCACCATCCAATTGAAGATCACGGGGCGGAAGGTGCCGGCGGCGGCAGAGCATTCTTGTTCCGTCGCGATGGAGCCGCGCAGGCCGAATTTGGCGTTGGGCCCCAGCATTCCGTCCCGCCTGTCGTCGTGGCTCATGCTGGCCGGGGGCGAGCAGAAATTCACGTGTTCGTGCCATTGCGCCACGCTCAGCGGAATGCGAGCGTCGAGTTCGTCCTCGCTCAAACGCTTGGGCGCGGTGTACATCACGCCGACCAGTTTGTATCCGTCGCCCTGCTTTTCATAGAGGAGCGACGTTGGATGCTCTGGATTGAATGCAAAGGCGGCTTCGGCGGCATACTTGTAGTTCGTGAAGTGGTATTGCTTCTGTGGAACGTCGGGCAGGAAAATCTTGAAGTCGTCGTTCAAGGCCGTGTGAAAGTCGGTGTACTTCTCCGCGACCTGGCGGGCTGTGTCGGCGATCTTCGCTGCGCGATCGGCATCGCCCGGCTTTGGATCGCGCAGAGCCGTCATCTTCATGTGCGGGCCCATGTCCATGTGACGGTGTTCCATCGAGGTCATGGATTGTGCTGCGCCAGCATCTTCGCCAGCGGGTGTGCTGGCTTTGTCAGCATGAGGCGTCGACATGCCCGGCATGTTGGACATGTCGTGGGGCGCAGCGGGTTTCTGATCTTGCGCCCAGGTTCCTGCAGACAGAACAGCTAGAAATAACCCCAGTGAAAGGAAGCGGTTCATAGGGAAATATTCTCCTGAATACTCAAAATGATAACCCGGTTGGGAGCCGATTGTTGCGGTGGCCGAAATACCCGGCGAGAGGTACAAGTGCCGTGGGCCGATGGCCCAGGAGCGACTATGCTTTGGAACCGGCCTTGGCTTTGAGTCGGACTTTTCCGGCTTCGAGTTCGACAGAATATTCCACCGCGTCACAAGCATATTGCTTGCGGATCTGGTCAGTCTTCTTCTTGACGAACGATGAGAAGGAATCGAAGCTGGCAGCGTCGCCCAGTTTTTCGCCCGCATTTTTCTTGGCTTCAACGAGAGCCTTGTAGAGCGACTCGACGTGTTTGCGGTCTTTCTCCACGTCGGTGAGTTGTGCGCTGTAAGGCTGTTTGGGGGCGGGTTTCCCCAACACTTTTGCGGCCGCAGGGGGTGCGGATTTGGACTCGGCTGGCTTGGTGGCTACCGGCCACGGAGCCATGGGTTTCTCCACAATGGCGACCGCAGCCGCGGTGGCGGCCTCCAGTGTGCCGGACTCTTCGTCGATTTCGAGCGGCGTAATTTCGTGTTCTGTCGTGGCTACCTTGGCCGCGGGCTTGTCTTCAAAAATGCGTACGCCCTGCACACTGAGTAACGCATCCTGCGGGCGGCGATAGCCCTCTTCTCGAATCCGGGACTTCTTCCGCCACAGGTCGCTTTGCACTGCGTACTGCTGCGCCAGTGCGTTGTAGCGGAAGCGCTGAGCGAAGCCCATCCGGCCGCCATCGGAAAATTTGCGCAGAATCGCGAGAACCTTCCACTCGACGTCTGTGGGTGGGCGCTTAGCCGGGTTATTGAAGTACATTTCGTACTCGATTTTCAGCCGTCGGAGCTGCTGCTCGAGTTGACTTAGTTCTTCATCCGTGGTCACCGGTTCTGCCTCGCAAGTTGCAAGGTAGCACGCGGGTACGGCTGAGGGGATGGTCACGGACGGGCCATTACTTTAGGGTGCTACCGGCGCTGGAAGCCGCCAGTGGGGTCCCAGGAAAGGTGTCATTCCGACCAACGGGAGGAATCTGCTCTTGCCGGCCTGAGAGCAGATTCCTCCCGTTGGTCGGAATGACAAGCCTTTTTTATTTATTTACCAGCCCAGCACGACCGCGAAAATCAGGGGCGCCACGATGGTCGCGTCGGACTCGATGATGTACTTCGGTGTGTCGATGCCGAGCTTGCCCCAGGTGATTTTCTCGTTCGGCACCGCTCCGGAGTAGGAACCGTAGCTGGTGGTGGAGTCGCTGATCTGGCAGAAATAGGCCCACAGCGGCACGTGCTCGCGCTGCAAATCCTGGTGCAGCATGGGGACAACGCAGATGGGGAAATCTCCGGCTATGCCGCCGCCGATCTGGAAAAATCCCAGCGGTGTTTTCGCGGTGGTGTTGGTGTACCACTCGGCCAGTTCCATCATGTATTCGATCCCAGTGCGGACGGTGTGAACGTTTTTCACGTCGCCGCTGATGCAGTGGCCGGCGTACATGTTGCCGAGCGTGGCGTCTTCCCAGCCTGGAACAAACATGGGCAGGTTCTTTTCGGCGGCGGCCAGGAGCCAGCTGTTTTTCGGGTCGATCTGGTAGGACTTCTCCAGTTTGCCGGAGCGCAGGATCTTGAACATGAACTCGTGCGGGAAGTAGCGCTCACCGGCTTTGTCGGCGGCGACCCATTCCTCGAGGACCACGGCCTCGATGCGGCGCATGGCTTCCATTTCCGGAATGCAGGTATCGGTCACGCGGTTCATATGGCGGGCGAGGAGAGCGGCTTCGTCCTTGGGCGTAAGGTCGCGGTAGTTGGGGACGCGCTCGTAGAAATCGCGGGCGACGAGGTTGAAAACGTCTTCCTCGAGGTTCGCCCCGGTGCAGCAGATGCCGTGAATCTTGTCCTGGCGGATCATTTCGGCCAGCGAGATGCCGAGTTCGGCCGTGCTCATGGCCCCGGCCAGAGTGACGAACATTTTGCCGCCCGATTCGAGAAGTTGGTTGTAACCCAGCGCGGCGTCGACCAGCGCGGCCGCGTTGAAGTGGCGGTAGTGTAGTTTGATGAAATTTGTTATCGATGACATGCGGACCATGCTAAGGAAAGCAGCCGGACGGCGCAAGGGGCGGCGCGTTCTGTAACATACTATTCATGTTTCTGTGTGGAGCGGACACTCCTGTCCGCTGGGTTTGGCTGTAAAGATGTGAGGCTTTTGAGGAACGCAAAGACCAACCCCAAAAGCGGCGGACAAGAGTGTCCGCCCCACACGAGCTGTGCTGATTTTTCGCCGGAAGCATCTAAAATATAAGGAAGAGCAGCACCGGATCGGGGGCATGACGCATGGAAGGTCCCGAGGGAAGTTATCTGAACAAAACCCGTCTGAACAAAGCCCGTCCCAAGGACGCCCATCCCAACGACGCTCGCCCGAGCGCCCAAACCGCCGAAGACTTGGAAGAAGACCGCAACCTCCGCCGCTTGCAGTGGATGGTCGGCATGGTTTTGTCGGCGATCTATCAGGATCCGAATCTGACGGTGGAGCAGGCGTCGGAACTGGTGGCCAACGCCAGGAACGCGGCTCTAGGCATGTTTCCGGGTAAAGAGCTGGCGTTTGATCTTCTCTATAAGCCGAGGTTGCAGCGGGCCATGCGGGATAGGTTTCGGCTGCAGTAAGAATTTGCCGTTTGGCGGAAGTCGTACGAACTCGGCGACAAATTAGATGGTAGGGGTCTTTCGACTGCATGTTCCCGCGCTTGCGGCGCAGGAACACTTCGCTCAAGATGACAGGCTGTTGTGATTTTGGAAAACTACACCAGGCCATCGTTACCCGCCGCCCTCCGAAGGCTGCCGAGGGTGGCGTTGTTTTTTCGGATTGAGAATACGGCTCACTTGAGTGCGGCTCGTTCTTGGGAGCGGCCAGGTTGCGGTAGGGTACAACATCAGGAGAGCTTGTGAGGCGCGGAGGGCGTGGGAAGGCCCACGCCCTTGGCCCCTAGATGGAAAGTAGGCGGTGGAAAAAGGCGCGATAGCGCTGTAGCGCAACGCGGAGATCCTCCGTGGAAACACTGTCGCCCTGGTCCCACTGTTTCTCCAGGTTCGACCGCTCTTCCGCGAAAACTTCAGCCAGACGCTTCATTGCTGACGCGACGAGGCCGTCCGCCTGTTCTACCGCTTTGCGGGGTTCGTCGACGAAACCTGTCTGTACGTGACTCCAGCGATTTCGCAAGCCTTCCAGTTCGTGACTGGGAATGAGGGTGGCATCGTCGCTCGAAGTACTAATTGGCGTCGGTGACGTAGTCTGGTCGGAGGGAAATCGTTTTTCAGACGAGCCGCGCTCTGCTGAAATTCGCTCGTCTGAGTTTGGCGCCACAGGGCCGGCCAAGAAGGGCTTGACTCTCGGGTCCGTCTCGAGGGCTGCAGCCGAAATCGGGGGATTGGCTTGCGCGAGATCTGCAGTGGTCAACTCCGCCGTGACATCCTGATCCTCGGTTAGTTCTTTTCTCAACGGCACAGTCATGACTATGCCTCCTTTCTAAGCGGTACTTCTCGCACCGAAATAGAGCCCTCGAGCAATTCTTCGAAGAGCGATCGATAGTGGACCATGGCTTTCCGCAGATCCTCCGTGGTGGCCTGACCGCGGCTGTGGCGAACAGCAATGTCATGGGCGGCGCGATAGTTCTCGACCACAACCGGGTGTTCGACCGAAATATCGGCGGCGCGCTGGTCAAAATCTACGACCGGATACCCGCGGGCTTTCATTAACTCATTGACGAGTTGATCCGCCCCTAGAACCGCGCCCTTGGGGTTGTCGACAAAGTCGGCCTGCACGGCAGTCCAGCGATCGGCGAAATCTGAACGCATGGCGGACGTGAGGGGGCGAAGTTCGAATTTTTCATGGCGCGACGCGCGCATTGCCAGTACGCCCTCGGCGCGGCTGACCTCGCCTTCTTTCCGCAGCACGCGGTCATATTCAGGACCGAAGCGTTCGCGGAGCTGTTGGCTGCGGCGTTTTCTGGCGATGAAGAAACCGAAGACGGCCGCCAACACAATTGCCACAATGCCAATCGCGAATATCGTGATTTGATGCTGGTCCATGAGGCCTCCTGACAGGCGTTGGATTCTGGGTCGAACGGAGAGGTTGGCATCGCACGTTTATATTTATGTCCAGGGCCGTGATAGCCAAGTTGACCCTGTCTTCCGGGAGCCGCTAGACTCAACTTCGAGGAAAACATGGGCAAGACTGCGATTTTGCTAGGCATTTCTCTGTATTTGTTATCCGCGTTCCTGGTTGCCGATGAAGGCCATCACCATTCCATGACGGCTGAAGAGTTGGGAACGGTTCATTTCTCGACTTCTTGCTCGCCCAGAGTCGAGACGGAGTTCAACCGCGGGGTAGCGTTGCTGCATTCCTTCTGGTACGAGGAGGCGGAGAAGACATTTCGCAAGGTGGCGAAGGAGGACAGTAAGTGCGCCATGGCGAATTGGGGAATTGCTATGAGCTTGTATCACCAGCTCTGGGAATATCCCGAGGACAAGACGCTGGCGGAAGGCGATGAGCTGCTGACGAAGGCGGAGGCGCTCAAGGCGACGCCGCGGGAGCAGGAATATATTCGCGCGCTGCACGCGTATTTCGGGAAGGCTCCCCAGGGGAAGAAAGACTACGACCACGCTTCGCGGGCTACGGCCTACTCGGAGGCGATGGAGCAGGTGGCCTTGCATCATGCCGACGACCGCGAGGCAGTAGTGTTTTATGCGCTGTCGTTGCTGGCGTCGCAGCCTCCGCATGACACGACGTTTGTGAACCGCAAGAAGGCGGCGGCGATTTTGGAGAAGGTGTTTGCCGATGACCCAAATCATCCGGGCGTGGCGCACTACCTGATTCATAGTTACGACAAGCCGCAACTGGCGCAGTATGGCCTGAGCGCGGCGCGGAGTTACGCCAAGATTGCTCCTGCGGCTCCGCATGCGTTGCATATGCCGTCGCATATTTTTGCGCGGCTGGGGTTGTGGCAGGAGGATATTGATTCCAACCTGGCATCGATTGCGGCCACGCGCAAGACGGCTGCGATGCATATGGGCGACGCCTCGCATCAGTTTCATGCTATGGATTTCCTGGTCTATGCCTATCTGCAAAGTGGACGCGAGGCGGAAGTGCTGAAGGAGATTCAGGAACTCGATGGGATCAAGAAGCTGGACGACGACGAGTGGGCGTATTCGGTAGCGAAATTCAAGAGCCTGTACGACCTGGAATTGCATCGCTGGGAGGATGCGATGAAGCTTCAGCCGCTGGCCGGGGATCATCGCTTTCCGAATGGAATGATTTACTATGCCCGCGCAATTGGCGCGGCAAGAACCGGGAAGATCGATGTCGCGCGCAAGTATGTGCAAGAGATTGAGAAGATTCGCGCCAGCCTGGTGGCCGACGGAAAACAAGAGGCCGGCGAAGGAGTGGAGTGGATGGGCAAGGAAGCGGGCGCGTGGCTTGCGCTGGCTGGGGGGAAGGGCGACGAGGGCTTAAAATCGATGCGTGCCGTGGCGGATGATGAAGACGCGGAAGGCGATCAGGCGGCGATTCCGGCGCGAGAAATGCTGGGGGACATGCTGATGCAAATGAATCGGCCGCAAGAAGCGGAGGCGGAATACGAGACATCTTTGAAAGCGAATCCGAATCGCTTTAATGGACTTGCCGGAGCCGCGCGCGCGGCGGAAAAGTTGGGCAAGCAGGAGCAAGCGGAAGGCTTTTACGGCCAGTTGCTGAAGGCTTGCGCGGGATCGAATTCCGAGCGTCCCGAACTCAAGCAGGCGCGGTTGATGCTGGCGAGCAAATAGTTGGGGCGTTTTTCTTGGAGCGCTTGCAGAAATGCAGGACTTCGTTATGAGTGGACGCGGTGTTGCGCGGGTAGGGGTCCTTCGACTGCGCCACGCCTTCACCTCGTGAAGGCAGGCTCCGCTCAGGATGACAAAGGAAAAATCGACTTAGCGCGGCGGCGTAACGATTTCCAGGATTTCCTGTAGGCCTGCCCGCAGGCGCGCCAGACCGTCAGTGGGCTGCTTAGGGAACGGAAGCGGTGTTTGTGTCTTCTGTGATTTCACTTCATCGCGCAAATGCTGTCGCGCGCCGGGGATGGTGAACCCCTGGCGATAGAGCAGATCTTTGATCTTGACGACGACTTCAACGTCCCGGCGGCGGTAGTTGCGCTGGCCTGTGCTGCCTTTGACGGGATGCAACTGCGGGAACTCGGTTTCCCAGAAGCGCAGGACGTAGGCCGGCAGGCGGCAGAGGCGGGACACTTCTCCGATGCGGAAGTAGAGCTTGTCCGGAATCAGAATGTCTTCGGGTTGTTCATTCTTCTTTGCGGATATCCTTTTCCCCGCCGTCTGCTGTGCACCTGCGGGCCTCCTGGCCATCCCAGGCTTGGCGTGATTTTCTTTGTTCTTGGCAGGCATGAGGAAGTGTCGTATTCGCGTTGTAACACGTTGCCGGGCCAGCGACAACTCCCCAAAAGTCTAATCTTAAAATAACAAGGCCTCCGCGGAAGCTTGATCCCGCCGGAGGCCCACTGACTTTCGGAAGCGGTTGCCCCGCTTCGTCTGTTCTTAGTGCTTTTTCTTGGTTGCTTTTTTCTTTGCCTTTTTCTTCGTTGCCATGTTGAGCATCCTCCTTGAAAGATTCTCCCTTGATCTGCTACTCAACAAATTGGACCAGTAGCAGCCCTACCCCAAGATATTGGGGGTATATGAATACAATGTCAACAGTTTTTTGCACAGCTTCGACCTTGAAATGCAAACTTCTTCGGTCCCGCACCACCCACCGTACAATTCTCCGGCATTGCAAAGGAGCGTCTGATTTGATTTCACGCCGACATTTTCTCGAACAATCCATCCAGGTAGCTGGAGCTGTTGTTCTTGCCAGCTCTGCTTTCGTTACCGCAGAAGCCGCGGAAGAAGCCCACGCGACCGACCCCAAACTCTTGGAACGCGCTCGCGGGCTTCTGGAAAAGGCTCCACTCATCGATACGCATAACGATTTACCGACGATGTTTCTTGAAACGAAAGCTGGGGACCTAACCTCGTTTGACATGAGCAAGGTCCAGGCGACATTGTGTGCAGATATTCCGCGCATGCGGGAGGGGCGCATCGGGGCGCAGTACTGGTCCATCTGGGTGGACTCGGCCACGCAGAAGTCGCACACGGCGTTGCATGAGGCGCTGCGTGAGTTCGATGTCGCCCTTCGGTTCGTCAACCACCAGCCAGAGTTGGAGCAAGCCCGGACGGCAGATGACATTGAGCGAATTCATCAGGCGGGCCGCATCGCGTGCTTGTTCGGCATCGAGGGTGGCCACATGATCGAGAACTCACCCGCGGCCCTGCGCATTTTTTTTGAGCTGGGCGCGCGTTATATGACGCTCACTCACTGGGACAATATCGATTGGGCCGACGCCGCCACCGATCGTCCGCAGCTCTACGGCCTGACCGAGTTCGGCGAGAAGGTGGTCCGGGAGATGAATCGGCTGGGGATGTTCGCGGATCTCTCACACGTGAGCCCGGATACGATGCGGGATGCCTTGCGAGTCACGCGGGCGCCGGTCATTTTCTCGCACTCGAACGCGTTTGCCATCGATCCGCACCCGCGTTGCGTGCCCGACGAGGTTCTGAGTCTTCTGCCCGCGAACGGTGGCGTGGTGCATGTCAACTTTATTCGCGAGTTCGTGTCGCCGCTCAACCCGGCGTGGCAGGAAAAACGAACCGCAGCCCTGAGGGACTTGCATGCGCGACTCGATACCGATGACGCGATCACGAAGGGAATTGCCGCGTGGGAGAAGGCCAATGTGCCTCCGCGCGGCAATATTTCCGACGTTGCCGACCATATCGATCACATCCGCAAAGTGGCCGGTGTGGACCATGTCGGCATTGGCGCTGACTACGACGATGTTCTCCCGGATTCGATGGTGGAGGGCCTGGAGAACGTAACACGGTATCCGTATCTGTTTGCGGAATTGCTGCGGCGCGGCTATTCCGACGACGATGTGCTGAAGGTCGCCGGGAGAAATCATCTTCGCGCCTTGCGGCAGATGGAGAAAGTCGCGGCTGAGCTGCGGAAGACCGAGGCTCCCCTTGTTACCGAAGGCCGCTTGGGAGAGTGGAAAAAATGATCCGCAGCCAACAGGGGGTGTTCTCTTTTAGAATAGCGAGATGAACCTCTCATCCCATTACCTCGAAGAAATTCGCCGCCAGATGCACGGTTACAAACGGCTGGCGGATGGCGCGCTGGCCCAGATCAGCGAAGAAGAGTTTTTCCGCGAGCTGGATCCTGAGTCCAACAGCATCGCCATAGTGGTGAAGCATATGGCCGGGAACATGCGTTCGCGTTTTACGGATTTTCTGACTACGGATGGGGAGAAGCCGGACCGGAACCGCGATCAGGAGTTTGAAGTGGGCCAGGTGGATCGTGCCGCGTTCCTTGCTGCGTGGGAGCATGGATGGAAGGCGCTGTTCGATACGATCGACGCGCTAAAGCCGGAAGATGTGGAGCGCATGGTGACCATCCGCCGCGAGCCGCATAGCGTTCTGCAGGCGCTGAACAGGGCATTGGCGCACCTGGCTATGCATGTTGGGCAGATTGTGTATCTGGCGAAATATTTCCGGTCGGAGAAGTGGACGACGTTGAGCGTGCCGCGGGGCAAGACCGATGAGTTGAACGCGAAGATGCGGGAGAAGCACGAGGCTAAGGCGCCGTAGCTCTTTCGAGGCGATGCGCATCCAATGCTAAAATCGAGCGTTTGCTCGAAACATTTGCTCGAAAGCTCTTATATGCCTGGAACGATGTTTGCTGTTGTAAAGCCCTCCGCTGCGCCGGGTTCTGAAATCCGCGAAGTTCCAATTCCTCAGTTTGGTCCCCGTGAAGTATTGGTGAAGGTCAAGGTTGCCTCGATCTGTGGGACCGATTTGCACATCTACAACTGGGATCGCTGGGCGCAGGGGCGGATTCATCCGCCGTTGATTCCGGGACATGAGTTCTGCGGTGAGGTAGCGGCGTTTGGCAGCGAAGTTACGAGCGTAAAGGAGGGAGACTTCGTCTCCGCGGAAATGCATGTGGCTTGCGGCAAGTGCTTGCAGTGCCGCACCGGCGATGCGCATGTTTGCCAGAACGTGAAGATTATTGGCGTGGACGCGAACGGGGCATTTGCCGAGTACGTTGTGATTCCGGAAAGCAATATTTGGAAGCTCGATCCTGCGATACCGCAGGAGTACGCTTCAATTCTCGATCCGCTGGGGAATGCGGTGCACACGGTGCTGGCGGGGGAAATTGCGGGCCGGACGGTCGCGGTGACCGGATGCGGTCCGATTGGATTGTTTTCGATTGCAGTGGCGCGGGCGGTGGGAGCGTCGACAATTTTTGCATTGGAGATCAATGAGCATCGGCGGCAAGTCGCGAAGCAGATGCAGGCGGATTATGTGTTGGATCCGAAGAACGACGATGTCCGGAAGATCGTGAAAGAAGGTACGGGCGGGCTTGGCGTCGACGTGGTGCTGGAGATGGCGGGGCATCCTGATGCGATTCGCACAGGGTTTGATATCGTGCGGAGCGGCGGACGCATCTCGCTCCTCGGATTGACGTCGAAGCCGATCCCGCTGAATTTTTCCGAAGACATTATTTTCAAGGGCATTACGATTCAAGGCATTAATGGACGACGGATGTATCAGACCTGGTATCAGATGACGGCGCTGCTGACGAGTGGCAGACTGGATCTGCGGCCAGTGATTACCGACCGGTTGCCCATGAAAGACTTTGCCCTGGCGATGGAGAGACTGAAAACCGGCGAAGCCAGCAAAATCCTGGTTTATCCAAACGGGGTGAAATAGGCGTTTCAAGGTCCCAATCTGAGGAGAAATGGCGGCAACTCGGGAAGAACTACCGGGTTACTGAAGACCAAATCCCTTCCGCTTATCGCCGAGGAACGGAAAAGGCCGATTTAAAGATATAAAGAGTCAATAATTTCCACAGCCAATCCTTGAAGTTGCGGAGTAGAATCAACTTGGCCACCCAAATGCGGACAATAGTTTTCAACCATCAGTCAGGAAAGGACCATTCATCATGTGGAAACCTGCAAATCAACCGCAAGCCCCTTCTCGACCCGGCGCATCGGAACCGGAGCGTCCAGCTATGACACCTACGCCGCAGAGCGCGCCCGACCCCGGACCGACGGCGGCAGCAGCGCCACGACCTACGGTTACCACTACCGCCGACCAAGCTACCATCGGCAAGTCGCTGGTGATTAAGGGTGAAGTGACCGGATCTGAGGCACTTTACATTGATGGCCGTGTGGAAGGCTCAATCAATCTTGCTGGCAATCGGGTAACCGTCGGCCGTAACGGCGTGGTTAACGCGAGCGTGACGGCACGGGAAATTGTGGTGCTCGGCAAAGTGAAGGGCAATCTCACTGCCAGCGACCGAGTAGATATTCGCAGCGACGGATCGCTCACCGGCGATGTGATTGCCGCAAGAATTTCCATTGAAGATGGCGCGTATTTTAAGGGCGGCATCGACATACGCAAGGGCGGAGCCCCTGCCACACCGGGTCAGCCAGCGAAAGTGAACGGAGAAGCTGCGAAGGAACAGGCCGCCGAAGCTCGCGCTTAGTCTCCGGAATGATTTGTGCGACGGGTGCCTTCGGGCACCCGTTTTGTTTTGCGCCTCGACCGGCTAGGCCTTGCGCAGGTTCTTGAGTAGATTGGAGCGGGTAAGCCAGAGTCCAGTAGCCACCGCCGCCGCCCATGTGACGGTAGTCAGGGCCAGTGACAGAAAATCGCTCCAGCGGGTATTGCTGGCGGGAATCGTCTGGGCGGCTTCGTAGCTGAGTCCGGCGGCGATTACGGCAATTATCAAAGTTTTCGCAAGTTCTCCCCAAGGCAAGCCATCCCACCGAACCAAGCCGCGAGCGTGCAGGAGGAGAGCGAGCGCCAGGGTGTTCGCGAGGATGCCGATGTCCGACGCGGCCGCCAATCCTACGAACGAAAACTTGGCGAACAGTATCGAATAAATCGGGAGTGATGCGAGCGTAATGACGGTGCAGGCAATCATTGGGGTGAGTGTGTCGCCAGCCGCGTAAAACGCCCGCGCGTAGAGTCCCTGCGCGCACCAGCAGGCCAGCGAGAGCGCAAACCAGAAGAAGTAAGTCGAAGTGATGTGAGAGTCGCCGAGCGAGAATCTTCCCCGCCGGTAGACCAGATCAATCACGGGTAGCGCGGCGGCCATCATCCAAGCCGTGGCCAGAAACGATGCGGCTGTGAGGCGATAGACCGATGCGTTTACCGTCTCAGCAAACTCGTCCATGCGTTTTTCGCCGAACAACTTTGCGAAGAACGGCAGCGAAGCCTGGCCGGTGGCTTGGCCCAGGATGGCGATGGGAACTGCGAACAGGCGCTTGGCGTAGTTGAGCCGAGTAATGTCGCCCAAACCGCCGGAGGCGAAGTGACGGAGGATCCAGTCGTCCGCTGTAACCAGGGAAACCCCGAGCATTAGGGGAATTGAAAGGCGTGCCCATTCCAGAAACGCCGGATTTCTTACGTCCCAGGAAAGGCGGAAGCCAGTACCGATGCGAGCCGCGCCGATCGCATTCACCAGAAACGGTCCGACGAAGGCTCCCGCCAGCGCACCATAGGCCAGGGAAGAAATTCCGAACTGCTTGCCGAGTACTACCCCGCCGAGGATGATGAAGACGTTGTAAAGGAGCGGGCCGAACGCTGGAAACAAAAACAGGCGCCGTGAAAGCAACACCGCCGAAACCACTCCGCCGACGTAGAAGAAAATCTGTGCAGGAAGAAGAATGCGCGTGAGATGGACGCATAGCGCCATCTGCTCGGCGTCGAACTTGGGCACAAGCAGTCTCAGAAGCTGCGGTGTGTAGATCTCCGCCAGAATGACGCCGAAAACCAGCACGGTCGTCATGACCGTGATGATGATGGAAAAGGTCTTCTGGGCTTCGTCTTCGCGTTTCTCGGCTACGAATCGCGTGTAGATGGAGATGAACGTGATCGAAGCCGCACCGCCCGCGACAATGTAGTTCAAAAAATCCGGGATGGTAAACCCCGCGACGTAGGCATCGGTGAGGCGTCCGGCGCCGAAAGCCCAGGCGATATACGCCTCCCGTATGTAGCCGATGACTCGCGAAAGCATGACCGCCGTCATTAACAGGAGAGTTGCAGAGGTGTTGCTGTGCTGGTGCGACGGGCGCAGCGTTCGCAATACGCGTGCGAAAATGCCAGGGGATGCCGGTTGCGGAGAGGTTTCCAAACTTGCCATCTAGCGGCGATTGTACATGGCAAAATCGGGGCTCCTGCCAAGCTCTTCCGCGGGGTAGCGCTTCGGTAACAGCGGTTGGATTTTTGACACCCCTTTTCCCTAGCCGCGATAATTTAGCGGTGAAGCCATCTCGCCATCCCGCCGCATTTCCGCGCTCCTTCCGCAAATCGTTTCCGCAGGCCGTGCGCGGCGAGGGCGTCTACATTTGGGATTCCGAGGGCGAGCGTTATCTGGATTTTTCCGGACAGGCGGTGGTGAATTTTATAGGCCACGGTGTGCCATCGATCTCCGAAGCGGTAGCCGCGCAGGCTTCGCAGTTGGAGTTTGTACACAGCAGTCAATTCACAACGGCGATTGCCGAAGCCTACGCGGCTGAGTTGTTGGAATTTGCCGGTCAGCATTTTCGTGGCGGCTGTGTGTATTTCACGAGCGGAGGCTCCGAGGCGATCGAGACTTCGCTGAAACTCGCACGGCAGTATCAGATAGAAGTCGGACAAAGCCAGCGCTACCACATGCTCAGTCGTACCCAGAGCTACCATGGCTCGACGCTGGGGGCGTTGGCGGTTTCCGGGAACGTCCGGCGGCGTGAGAGTTACCTCCCGATGGTCCGCGAGTTCACGCATGTTGGCATTCCTTATTGTTATCGCTGCGTCTACAGCTGTCTCGATGGTTGTACGAACTGCGCGGAGAAGTATGCTGGCGAACTGGAAAAAGCTATTGAGTTATCTGAGGGCGAAGCCGCCGCATTCATCCTCGAGCCTGTGAGCGGCGCAACCCTGGGCGCCGCAGTGCCTTCCGCGCGCTACATGCAGGGCGTCGTCGAAATCTGTCAGCGGACTGGAGTACTGCTCATCGCCGATGAAGTGATGACCGGGATGGGCCGCACCGGGCGCAATTTTGCGGTTGATCACTGGGACGTTTCGCCGGACATTCTTGTGGCGGCGAAGGGACTCTCCAGTGGCTACGCGCCGCTGGGGGCGGTGCTGGTAAGCAGGAAGGTTGTCGACGCCATTGCCGGGGGTTCGGGAGCGTTCCTGCATGGGTTTACCTACAATGCGCATCCGCTGTCGGTGGCGGCAGGACGGGAAGTCTTGCGATACATGAAGAAGCACGATTTAGTTCGTGCCGCGGATTCGTCCTTGTCGGGCACTCCAGCCAGCCATTTGAAGGCCACTCTCGCGACGCTCATGGATCATCGCGCGGTTGGTGATGTGCGCGGCATTGGACTGATGTGGGGCGTGGAATTTGTTGCCGACAAGGCAACCAAGACGCCGTACTTCGCCGACTTAAACTTCGCTGGGCTCGTAGGCGAGGCGGCCAAGAAGCGCGGCCTCCTCGTCTACCCCATGCAAGGATCGGTCAATGGTCATTCGGGAGACCATGTGCTGATTGCTCCACCGGCTGTAATCACGACTGAACAAACGGATTGGGCAGTAGGTACACTGCGAGATGCAATCGAGCAAGCCTGTCAGGCGGCGTAAATCTTTTCGTTGGGGTGGCCGACTATCGTCTTTCTATCTTCTGTAACCGGAACATCAGCGTTCCCCATCCCATCTTCGCCCGCATCTGAACCGGCGTATGGCGTTCGTCGTCGACGTACCAAATCCAGAGTGCGCCTTTGCTTTTGAGTGTGCCCGTGGTCGCTTCCACGCGCACCCGGATGGTGGAATACGCGCCGCTGGGAGTCTTCACCGCTTCCTTGCCTTCCACTTCAGCACGCACGGTCGCTGTCTTGCCATCATTCGCCGGAAACAGATAGACGTTCCCAGGCGCGAGAGGCAGAGATCCCAGGTAGTAGAAGCCGCTTAAGACATCTGTGACGCATCCAGGAATGTCGTTCTCGACGCTCTTGGTGGCATTGGTCTTGAGGTTTTTCTCCTCGAGAACGCTTTTTCGCCGCGCATAGTCAAAATGAATATCGGTTTGCCGCTTGTGGGTGCCTTCCTCGGCGTGCTTGGAGATTCGGAGTGAGCAGAATGTTCTCGAATCGACCGCCGATTGGAATTGATCGCGCACGGTGTACAGCACGTTTACAACTCCGAGCGAATCCGCGGTCGCGATCACACGTTTTTCGGAACCGGACGTCTCTACATGAATCGCTGCCGTTCCGGCCGTGAAGAAATGCCATTCCACGGCGTACGTAAAGTTTGATCCTTCGAGAAACCGGTAGGTGGCTGGAGGCGCGGCAATCGCGGATTCGTTGACGGCGGTTTGTGCGCGCACGAGGCTGCAACAACCCAGAATGAGCCAGGGTGCCAGCAAAACTTTGGCGGCACGAAGGGAACTAGCAAGAAGGGGATTCAAGCAACTCCTGAAGGGAATCTCGATTGGACACCTATTGCGATAGCCAAGCCAATTTTACGGTGAGTAGAACGATCATCGCGAGCGCGCCAGCCAGTGCGTTGTATTCACGATGTTGAAGATAGAGTTTCCACGAAAAAGTTCCTGGAAGAGTTTCAGGTGCGGAGAAGGGGCGTCCGATCCACGGCAGCAGTCGTGGAACGCGGCGTTCATACTCGGCGAATTCAGGAAAGCGCTCGCGCAAGTAAGATTCCTCGCCGCGAATGACGGGCAAATAAATCACGAAGAACAAAACAAGGAAAAGTCCCAGCACGATCCAACTTCGCGCGGCCAGGGCAAAGCCTACAGCGATGATGATCGATCCCAAGTACAGGGGGTTGCGCGTGTATGCATAGGGTCCCGTAGTCGCGAGATTTTCATTTTTGCGGACGTATCCCGAGGCGATCGCGCGAATGCCCAACCCTGCGGCTGCCACCAGTGTGCCGCACCCAATCGACCACCAAGCCGGATGTGCCCGCCATGAGTACAGGACGGCAACCGCGAAACTGAGTGGAATGCGGATGCGTCGCGCAATGTTGTTCCAATTCATGAGGCGCTGCTCAAAAGTTCGTGAGCCGCCGTCAGAGCCTGATCGGCAGTGATCTGCAAGAGGCCAGGCTCCACGGCCTCGCGGTGGGAATGAGACGTGATGCTTTCCGGATTGCGCAGCGCGATGCTTCTCGTGCCGTAAGGTCCGTTGCGCAGCGGATCCGTGGGGCCAAAAATTCCGACGACGGGAACTTGAAGGGCGGCAGCCAAGTGCAGCGGTCCGGTATCGCCACCGATGAACAGGGATGCGCGCCGCGTTAAGGCGATCAACTCGCCCACCGAACAACGCACAGGCCGCGCCGCACCTGCGCTGGCGTTTACTACAGCTTGCGCAAGTTCTTCCTCGCCAGGGCCGTGGTTTACCACGAGCGCGTATCCGTCGCCCGAAAGATCCCGCGACACCTGCCCGTAACGTTCGACAGGCCACCGTTTTGCGCCCCAACCCGCGCCCGGATTCAGCAAAACCAACTGCTTCGCTTGGATTTCCTCGAGATAACGTTCGCACCATGCCTCCGCAGCCGGATCGCGCGGAAGGATTGCCTCCGGCATGCGAGCCACCCCTGTGAGCTCCGCCGCGAGTTCGAGATTCTGTTCGATCACGTGTCCTGCCTTGGTTGGCACATTGTGCTTGTAGAACCAGCGGGCGGGAGCTTCTCTGGGCGCCGTGAAGCCCAAAATCTGTGATGCGCCCGACCAGCGTGCAATCACAGCCGAACGGATCGAGCCCTGGAAGTCAATTGCAGCATCGTATTTCGCTTGCCTGATTTCTCCCAGACTGCTCCGCAAATCTTTCCAGGTAGCTGGCGACATTGGCCGGCGACGCCAGTGCTTCGTGCGAACACAATGCACACGATCGACCGCAGGCCGCTGTTCGGAAAGTGGGCCGTGAAGCGGATAACCCCTGGCGCACAGCAGTTCGGTCCAGCGCTCTTCGATGACCCATGCAATGATTGCTTGCGGCAACGCCTCTCTGAGCGCCGCCGCGGCAGGCAGTGTGTGGATCACGTCACCCATGGAACTCAAGCGGACAACCAGCAACTGCCGCACCAGCGAGGTTTCCATTTAGCTCAGCGCGCGGGGCGCCAGACGCGTGCGGATAATTTCACTGGTCGAGTGATCCTTGGGATCGCCGACAATTTCAACACGACCCCCATATTCCCGCACGACGTCCCCTTCAGGAACGCTCTCGACCGTGTAATCCGTGCCCTTGGCGTGAACGTTGGGGCGAATTTGACGCACGATGGCGCGCACGTCCGGCTCATCGAAAACCACAATGGCATCGACGCACTCCAGGGCCGACAGAAGTTCCGCGCGTTCCCATTCGGGCATAAGAGGGCGACCGACGCCCTTCAATGTTCTTACGGAATCATCGGAATTAATGGCGACGACCAGTTTGCCGCCAAGAGCTTTAGCCGCCCGGAAATACCGAATGTGTCCGACGTGCAACAGATCGAAGCAGCCGTTGGCAAGCGTCACGGAGTCTCCGTTCTTTCGCCATTCCTCGACCAGTCGGATCAATTCCGTTCGGGTAACGACCTTGTTCGGTAGGGAAGTCAATGGGTTCGCGTCGCCGGGGGCGCCTGCTCGAGAGCGTGCAAGAGTTCGGCGCGAGAAACCGTCGCCGTACCGCGTTTCATTACCACAATTCCTCCCGCGTAATTAGCGAGATGCGCGGCTTCCTCGGTGCTTGCTCCGGCGGCCAAGGCAGCGGTAAACGTTGCGATGACGGTGTCGCCAGCACCGGTGACGTCGGTGACCTCCTCGCTGCCAAAGGAGGGAATGTCGACGGGTTTGTGCCGCCGCGTGAAGGCGACCATGCCATCGCGGCCGCGTGTGACCACGAGAGACTCCAGCCTCAGGCGGCGTACGACCTCGTCCCCCGCATCCACCAGCTTGCGCCAATCCTGACCGACGCGGAGCCGTAAGGCCTCCTCCACTTCGGCCTCATTGGGAGTCGCCGCTGTGATTCCGGAAAATTCCAGCAGCCGATACCGCGAGTCCAGGGTGACCGGAATATCTTCGAGCCGGCTCTTCAGTCGAACCGCATCCAGAATTGCCGGAGAAGCGGCTCCATATCCGTAATCTGAAATCAAAAGCGCGTCGGAGGCTTTGGCGTATTGCCGGGTCGCCAGAATCAATTCCCGTATCAACGGCCGGCTAAGTTTGCCCGTGGGCTCGCGATCAATCCGAACCACCTGTTGGCGCCAGGTGTGCGGCATCCCAGCCAGAATGCGAGTCTTGGTGACGGTGGTGTGGCTTTTGTCGCGCTGGATGCCGGTGAGCGGGATGTGCTTCTTCTTGAACTGCTGCAATAGCAGTTTGCCGGCCTCGTCTTCACCGACGACGCCCACGGGCAGCACGTTCACGCCCAGTTCCGCCAGATTATAGATCGCATTGGCTCCGCCTCCGGGCAACACCATCCGCTCCCGATGCTTCAAGATCAGAACGGGAGCTTCCCGCGAGACCCGCGAGATTTCCCCAAATACGAACTCATCCGCGACCAAGTCCCCAAGTACGGTTACGGTCGCTTGGGGGAAAGCTTCCACGATTTTTTTGAGGCGATCGGTCTCTTTGTTGTGCTTTGTCATGTTTTCAGCAACGGCGCCAGTTCTGGCCCCAGCAGGATTTTCTCACACTGTCGCCGCGAGCGTGGGAACTCGCTCCACCAAAAGGCTCAGGATGGCTTCGGGATCGAGCAACTCCATGGTCACCGTTACAGGCACGAGGGGCCCCATGCGTGCAGAATGTTCCTGGAGATTGATCACATCTTTTTCTGTGGTCACGAACCCCGCGCAATTTTTTTCTTCGCGAAGGGCCAGCAAATCCCGGACATCTTTCTCGGTGTAGGCGTGGTGGTCGGGGAAGGGAATCTCCACGGCGGCGACTACTCCCGCCTGGCGGAGTTGCCCAAAGAATCTGTCGGGCCGCGCCACGCCGCAAAATGCGGCCACCCGTGGAGGAACCGGCGGAAGGCTGATTCCGCGCCGCACACGCCAAATCGTCTTTCGGCCCAGCCGCCGAGCTGGATAGGGAACGTTCTCTTCCAGCACAACCACACTGGCGCGCTTCAGCGCGGTCAAGGGCTCCCGCAAGCGGCCCGCCGGCAGCAGACGGTCTTCGAAATCTGAGGCATTAACCATCACGATGTCGAGATCGCGAGCCAGAGCCCGATGTTGGAAGCCATCGTCCAGCAGGTGCAAACGTACGCCGAATTGTGCTTCCGCGAACAAACCGGCCTCGTAGCGCTTCTCGCCCACGACTACCTGCACCCCCAATCGCCGCGCTATGAGTAAGGGTTCATCGCCGAACTCCGCCGCTTTCCCATGGGGATCGACCGCGAGCACTCCCGTGGTCGTCCGTCCATAGCCGCGGGAGAGCACGTCGAAATCGATGCCGCGAGCTTTCAGGAGTTCGCCTAATGCGATGACAAACGGCGTTTTGCCCGAACCACCTACCGCCAGATTACCGACGCTGACCACCGGTCCCTGCAAACGCCGGGCGTGCAAGGTGCCGCGCGCATGCAGCGCGTTCTTGGCTCGAACTACCGTCCCGTAAATGGAATCCAACAGTCCCATGCAGTCAAAATTTCAGCGAGAGGCCGTCGGCCGCTTCTCCATGAGTTCCGCCAAAGCTCGAAGAGTTCTTTCCGTGCTTCCCATTTGTTGCCGCAAAGTTTCCAGAGCGCGCTGTCCGAGCGCTTTCCGTTTTCCGTGCGAATCGACCAGTTCCATAAACGTCAGAGGAAGTTCGGCAGCTCCGACAATTCGCACCGCTTGATTCTGCTCGAAGAGCGCGACAATATCACGGAAATTCTGGTAAGAAGAACCAATTACAGTAGCCACGCCAAACAGAGCGGGCTCGAGAATATTGTGGCCACCATAATTGACCAGGCTGCCGCCGACAAAAGCCAGATCCGCTAACGAGTAAGCGGAAGCGAGTTCGCCAATCGAATCCAGGAGAAAGACACCACCTGACACGGGCTCTCCCTGCCAACTGGACCGTCGCCAGAATTTTGCCCCTAGTTCCTGTAAGAGTCCCGCGACCTTGTCGAAACGTTCAGGATGGCGCGGGGCGAGAATCATCAAAGCCTCCGGGTGGCTCGCCAGCACATTCTCGAATCCGCGGATTAAAAGGGGCTCTTCGCCTTCCATCGTGCTGCCACAAACAACCACGGGACTTGCCCCCGCCTGGGCCAGGGCTTTCCGCAGTTGGGCAACGAATGCGGTCTCCGCTGGCGGCGGCACATCGAACTTCAAATTGCCGGAAACGCGGACGCGTTCAGCGACGGCTCCAATCTGAACTAGCCGCTTCGCGTCTTCGTCGGTTTGCGAAAGGAAGAGATCGACATTCCGCAAAACTGGGCGAAGCCATCGGCGGAAGCGAAAATAACCGGGGAATGCCCGGTCGGAGATGCGCGCGTTCACAACGGAGATTCTTGCTCCGCTGGTCTTCGACAGCCGCAGGAAATTTGGCCAAAACTCTGTCTCCGCCATCACAATCAGTACGGGACGAAGCGCCCGCAAATACGGACGCACGCAAAATCCCAGGTCCAGAGGAAAGTAAAAGACATTCTCTTCTCCGAACCGTGCCCGCGCCAGTCTCTGTCCGCTCGCCGTGGTTGTCGAAACCGCGACACGATACTGGGGAAACTTCTCGCGCAAAGCGGCAACCAGGCCGGCCACAGCCGAAACTTCGCCCACGGAGACGGCGTGGACCCAAATTGCAGGAGCTTCAACTGGGTGCAAGATGCGTTGCGGAACTCGCCCTAGCCGCTCTTCCAGGCCGGCGCGGTACTTGCCATGGCGTGCCATTTGGAAAATCCAAAAGGGAAGTCCCACCACGAGCGAGGCCGCAAGCAACGCGCTGTAGAGTACATACATGTCGAGTCGTCATTCTAATCGCAACACGCGGCCCTACCGGAAAACTCCGCAGAGCGTCGTGGCATCTATAATGACAAGCAGGAGATTATTTTGCTCCGTTTTCACTTCATACCGCGCCGCGCCGCTGTGTTGGCGCTATTTGTTTCCGTTGCCAGTGGAGTATCCGTAGCGGGCAAGGAATTCAACCTGCCAACTCCGCATCCCGCCCCCACCTATCCCGCTCGCGACCAGCACACCGACGAATCTGTCACGGTTGCTGTCGATCCCTATGACATGCCCGACAAGGCGGCCATCTTTACCACCAACTACGCCGATGAAGACATGCTGCCTGTCTACGTCGTCATTACCAACGACAGCGACGAGACCGTTACGCTGAGCGGGATGAAAGCCGAGTTTATTACTGCCAGCCGCACCAAGATTGCTCCCGCCACACAGGACGATCTCTATCGCCGTCTCTCGCATCCCAAGGGGCCGAAAGCACGCTTGCCCATTCCGATCCCGATTCCCGCAGGCAGGCCGAAGGGAACGGTGAGCACGAAAGCTGTGGACGAAATGCAGCGCGCGCAGTTTTCCGCGCGCGCGGTCGAGCCACACTCGACTCAGGCAGGTTTTTTATTTTTCGACATCAATGGCATTGAGAATCCGCTCCCCGGCGCGCACTTTTTCTTGACGGGCCTGCGCAATGCCAAAGGGGAAGATCTCTACTATTTCGAGATCGCGCTGGAAAAATATTTAAGCGCGCCGCAGCCGGAAAAAGCGCATCCCGCCGAGCCGCCCGCGAAGTAATCCGCGGGCTTCAGATTCAGAGCAGTCCTACGAATCCCGGTGGACCGTTTCCATCGAGAACGCCGGCAAACACACCGCAATGTAATCAGCCCCGCCCTCAAACGGCGTGAGATATTGCACCCACTCCCCGCCGTGCGCAATCACAGCCTGGCCTGCCGTAACATCCATCTCGCCGCCGTTGTGTCGAACGCGCACCGTGCCTTTCAGGACGATGGTGAACTCGTCGAACTCCGGAGTCTGTCCCGGTTCTTCCCAGCCCTGTGGGCTGCGCATATGAGCGATGCTGGTGGATGAAGTCTTGGTGTTCACCCGGCCAACGTACTCGTCAATGAGTTTTGGTTTGTTTCCCGCCGCTTGAATGCGGGTTGGCTGCGTGATGATTGTGGGCATAAGTTCCTTCTGTGGACAGATAACCGCCAACTACTGGGATCGTCCTTCTTGAGTCGAGCGCAGAGTCCCCACACTTTGCCGAAATCTTCCAGTCAGAAAGTGGCGAGGACCGGGCGAACGGCTTGCTGGGGATTCTTCGCTGCGCTCAAGAATGACAAAGTCTAATAAAGAATTACAAAGTCTCAAGCACAGGCTGGCTGCGTCAGCAAATTGTTCATGCAGCAGGATAAACTAAGCAATGCCCGTCGAAACTCCCTCCCCGGCAAAGCCCGCGCTCCACAGTCCTTGGATTCTCGTGGTTCTGGCGTTTCTCGCCATTCATCTGGTCTGGGGCTCGACGTATCTAGCCATCCGCTTTGCCGTCGAAACCATCCCGCCCCTCATCACGGTTGGAGTTCGCCAGTTCACGGCGGGCTCGCTCTTGCTGCTCTGGTGCCTGTTCAAGGGTGAGCGCCCCACTTGGCGGCAATGGCGAGCGAGCGCCATCATTGGAGTCTTCTTCTTCTTGATCGGCCACGGCACGCTCCATTGGGCCGAGCAGAAAGTTCCCTCCGGCCTCTGCGCCGTAATTATCGCCAGCGAACCCATGTGGGTTTACCTGATGTATGCCGCGGCGGAGCGCAAATGGCGGATGAACGGCACGCTGGGCGGCGGGCTAATTCTTGGGTTGGTCGGCGTAGGCCTCTTATTCCGGGGGGAAACGGTACGTTCCGCTCCCGGTATACTGATCGCCGCCGTTGCCGTGTTGATCGGAGCCATCTCCTGGTCAGTCGGCATCGTTTATTCGCGGCGCTCTCAGCTTTCCGGGAATCCCGTGCTCCTGTCAGCCATGTCGCTCGTCTCCGGGGGAGGCATGCTGCTGATCGCCAGCGTCCTTTTCGGGGAATGGGGTCGCGTCTCCTGGGCCGCCATCTCCCCGCGTTCACTGTGGGCGCTTGCCTATCTCATCGTCTTCGGCTCCATCGTAGCCTTCACCGCCTACAACTGGCTTCTGGAACGCTACTCGCCCACCTTTGTCGCTACGCACACTTACGTCAACCCAGTCGTGGCAGTTTTGCTGGGATGGTGGCTGGCCGGGGAGAAGGTCACGCTGAGCATGGGAGTTGCGGCGGCGATGATTCTGGCGGCTATCCTGCTGGTGGAACGGGGAGGACGGAGCCTAGCGGACTGAAAGAAAGGGAGGATCTAACCCTAATTTTTCCTCCCAAAATCCAAACCAAAGTGCGGCTCCGATTTCGTTCCTTGAATCTTGACGGGCAACTCCGTCCCCGCTCCGTGCTTGTGAAAGAACGGATCGGCCGGCTTCAGCAAAATCGACTTCCATCCAGTCACCATCTGCGAAAGCTTCGCGTCCATCCGCGCTTTCCCGTGGAAATCAAATACGTTTCCATCCAGGCTGTAGGTTCCCGCCAGTTTGACCGTGGTCCCGGGAACTTTGAACACCAACGGTGAAAACGCAATCACGCCACTCGCCAGTCGGAACGATCCTCCGACATTCGACTGCATGTCATCCGGGATGTTGTCCTGTGCCAGTTTCGGCTTCCCCTGGCTTCTCATGCTCAGGGCGTCCACTTTCTCCTGAATCTTTTCGTTGTTGAAGTGCGCCCCTGACACCTGAAAGTTTCCCGTCAGCTTCAGCCGGTAAGGAACTTCGGCGTCCCCAGGGGGCAAATCAAACTTCGTCTTCAACCGCACCACCCCAGTCATAATCGGCGGATCCGTCCGGATGGAAAGCCTTAGCAGGTCCTCGATTTTCCCCTTCTCAATCGCCACTTCCAGCTTTACCTCGTGCCCCGCCGGATCTTTCGTCCGCACCACCGAGCCCTGCGCCACCACCCACGTCGTCAGAATCCTCGCCTTTACCGGCTGTAGATATGTGTCGCCATCCGTCCCATCCACGATGGCATGAAAGTTCGTATGCAGCGGGACGCTCCGTCCGCTGATCGCGATGCGAAAATCCGGCGTATCCGTCGCGCCATCCACCTCAATCCGGTCCAGCGTTCCCCCATACTGCCCCGCCGACGAAAGCATGCCCCCAATCCCATGAATGGTCGACAAATCCGCATTCTGGAACGTATAACTCCCGCTCACTGGTGTATCCCTGGGGTTCTCCGCATCCCACGGCCCAAAAGAGCCGCTGGAAACGATATCCCCCACTGGCTTAGGATTCGTCAACGTCGCATCAAAATGCATCGGCTGATCCGGTCCCAAGGTCGTCATGATCAAACTTTCGATGTCGAATTCCAGGGGCAGCTTGCCGGGCTTCAGCGTGTTGATGATCAACTGCGTGCGGTCGCAGACAATTCGATTTACCGTGATTTCAATCTTCTCTTTCTTTGAATTCATGGCCCGAATGGCCGCACGCTGTTCCTTCGGCGGTAGATTCAACACCAATCCATCCAGATACACCGTGTCGACACGTTTGGGCGAACGAAAAAAATCCCGCAACCTCATGTGAAATGAAAACTTGGGGACGCTGATGACGGGCTGGACTCCGGGCGCATCGTTGTTGGGGTCTTCTTTTCCAAAAATCCTCAACCCCGTACCCGAAATCTGAAGTCCCTTCAGCGGGAAAACATGAAAAGAATCCAGCTCCACCTTGCTCTCAAATCTCGCCGACAACGTCTCCACCACAACCGCCCGTAAGGTCGGCTCCGCCCTCTTCATCACAATGCCAAGACACACCAGCGCCAAAGCGAAAAGCAACCCAATCGCACCCGCCCACCGCAACCATCCGCTTCCACGCACTGAAACTCCTTTTCGGCCTACCCGCACGATGTACTCAGCGCTCGCGGTTGGATGTCGAACGTTCAAGGAAGGGTTGGCGCTCCTTCGCCGAACGGAGGATCGCGCGACTATGTGATTGCGCCCCCGCGTTGTCGCGGCGCCGCCGCCGGGGGGTTGCCCGGGCCTCGAAATGTAGTTGCTCAGCCCACGGACGTCCTTTAGAAAGCGCCAGTCTTCAGGGATGCAAGGCTTTTCTCCGCAACGCAAATTACCCCGCCCAAACAACTTTCTGGCGCCACAAATTCCTTTCCACGTCCATGGCACTTATGCTCTATAATTCGGGGGCACTGGGGAGCGCCCAGCCAGGATCGCCACGTCGTCGTTCCCCATGCTTTTGCCTTCCCCCCAGGAGGAGCTGTCCTCATGTCGTCCCGGTTGTACTCGGCGCCGTTTTTGAATTCAGATTTCGAGACCACCATTCGTAACCAGACGCAGGATTTCTGCCTCGCCTTCAATACCGGCAATTACGACCAAGCCTCTTTTCTCTTCTCGCCCGACGGCGTCCTCATGTCGTCCAATCATCCGGCCGTTCAGACCACCAAGCTCATTGAACGAGCTCTCCAGCGCATGTCCGAAGAGGGCTACCAGGACCTCCGCCTCGAAACCACTCGTGTGGAAAACTCAGGCGATATGGCCATGGAAGTCGGCCGCTACCGCCTCACCATCCACACCCCCGATGGTCCACCCAAAATGGATGAGGGCAAGTACCTCACGACCTGGCGCCGCATGGGCGCGTGGCGCATTCTCGCCACCTGCTGGAGCAGCAATCAACCAGCAACCAACTCCCACCAGTCCGCCGCCTAAAAACGGGCTGTCAGTTTTCGGCCTGAAAAACTCTAAGGCCACGCCGTCCCAGTCAAACTCACCAGCTTGTCATACAATCGGGATGGGCCGACAGCCGATAGCTGAAAGCCGATAGCCATATTCTCAGGAGCAATCTCATGGAACGAAAAGGCAGCGCAGTCTGGAAGGGCGGACTCAAGGACGGCAAAGGCACCGTCTCCACCGCCAGCGGAATTCTCTCCAACACCCCTTATAACTTCGCCCAACGCTTTGATAATGCCCCCGGCACCAACCCAGAAGAACTCATCGGCGCCGCCCACGCTGCCTGCTTCTCCATGGCACTGAGCGGCCAACTTGGCGCGGCCAACCTCACCGCTGATAGTATCGAAACCACCAGCACCATCAAGATCGAAAAGCTCGATGCCGGCTTTACCATCACCTCGGCCCACCTCGACGTAAAAGCCCGTGTTCCAAACGCCGACCAAGCCGCCTTCACCAAAGCCGCCGAAGCCGCCGAAAAGGGCTGCCCCGTTTCCAAAGTCCTCAACGCGAAAATAACGATGACCGCCACCCTGCTACAATAAAAGTTTGTGCCATCGTGGCGGAATTGGCAGACGCGCGTGGTTCAGGTCCACGTACTCGCAAGGGTGTGGGGGTTCGAGTCCCTTCGATGGCACCATTGATTTGGCTTTGATTTTTCGAAAGGCGTCCGCGTCGCGGGCGTCTTTTTCTATTGGAGAGTGTATGAGGGCGTGGGTTCTGGTTCTTGTTTTGGGTGGGGCTGGTTGGGGGCAGAAGGTTGCGATTACCCTGGACGACTTGCCGTTGAATGGGGATTTGCCCGCCGGGGTTTCAAGGGAAAAGATCGCTACCGACGTGGTGAAGCTTCTGAAAAAAAGGCGCGTGCCTCCGGTTTATGGTTTTGTCAACGCTGGAAAACTGGAGGGGAACCCGGATGCGGCGGCTGGGCTGAAGGTCTGGGCAGCGGCGGAGCCGGTGGGGAATCATACCTACACGCACATCAATCTGTCGGAGAGTTCGACCGAGGATTTTCAGAAAAATATCGTTGAGAATGAGCCGGCGTTGGAGCTGTTGAGTTCGGGTGACTGGCACTGGTTCCGGTATCCGTATCTCGTGGAGGGGGATGCGGTGGAGAAGCGGCGTGCGGTGCGGGAGATTCTGGCGAAGCGCGGGTACAAAATTGCTCAGGTCACGATGGATTGGGAAGACTATCTCTGGAACAGCGCGGCGGCGCGGTGCCAGGCGAATGACGACTTGAAGGCGATGGAGTGGCTGCATTCCAGCTATTTGAGTACGGCGTCGACGTATATCGACTACGACCGCGCGCTGGCGAAACTGGTGTACGGGCGGGACATTAATCACGTGTTGCTGATGCATTTGGGGGCTTATAGCAGCACGATTCTGCCCGAAGTTTTGGAGTTGTTGAAGAAAAAGGGTTTGAAGGTTGTGACTCTGGAAGAAGCCGAGGGCGATCCGGCGTATGCGGACGATCCGGATATTGGATTGAAGGAAGGCGGCTCGTTGGTGGACCAGATGATGGTTGTGAAGAAGATTCCGTTTCCGAAAGTAGAGCCAAAACCGTATAAGGAGTTGGACGCGATTTGCCGGTGAGTGGTGCCGGTGGAGACAGCTAGAGGCAGGCCTAATGCCCTCAAGTGCGAAGGGCCGTGCCAGGGCGAAACCTTGGGGAGAAAGCCCGCGAGGTTAAGCTAGGAATTCGCGTTGAGTGGGTCTGGGAGTACCACGCAGGGGAATGCTAGCCACCATTAAGGTACCCTTCTTGCTGGAGTCAACCCGCAACTCCCCTCCCAGATCAGCTACTCGCTCCCGCATTCCCGCAAGGCCGATGCCCGCGATGCCTGTTTCGCGGAAGTGTCCCAAGATGTGGTCAGGAATGCCTCGACCGGCATCTCTTACAGCCAGGGTTACCATTTCCGTTTCGACGGCTACGTCGATCTCGACCGTTTCACTTCCAGAATGACGATGTACATTCGTGAGGCTTTCCTGGAGGATTCGAAAAAGGGCGAGTTCCACGGACCTTGGCAGCCGGTCCATTTTATCGGGGAATCTCAGAGTCGCCCGAATCCCGTCGCGTCTTGCAAATCCGTCAACATACCATCGAGCTGCAGACTCAAACCCCAGTTCATCCAGCAATGGCGGATGGAGTAAGTAAGAAATGGTTCTGGTCTCCTTCAGGCACTCGTCAACGACGTGGAGAGATTCGGAAAGAAGGTCAACGGCTGAAAGATGCGGTCCGAGCCGATTCATCTCGTGCAGATTCATCTTTAGCGCGGTCAGGTGCTGACCGATGCTGTCGTGGAGGTTGCGCGCAAACCTACGCCGTTCCTCATCCTGGGATTGCAGCAAGCTGATAGTAAGCTTCCGCAGAGCGCCGGTGCGATTTTCGATCAGACTTTCGAGTTCGGCATTGGTTAAACGGAGCGCGGATTCCGTCTTTTCATGTGCGGCTGTGGCGAAGGTCTGTGCGTTGAGCGAGGCCAGAACTTGATAGGCATTCGATGCAACTTTCCCCAAGGAAATCATGAGCCTTTGATCTTCGGCATCGAACTGATGGCCTGGATCATGCACGACTGCCCAGATTGTCCCAACTGCTTTGCCCCCGATGTGGAAAGGGACGAGCAGCGCTTCTAACGGGGGTGTGACGGGTTGGAAGTACGTATAACGGCGTTCAAAGCTTCTGAACAACAACGGCGTGTTGCGATCCAGAACGTCGCCGCAAGGACCGAAATCCCGGGGTGTGCCGCCGCCGATGTGAGCCTTCCAGGCTCCAGCTATGGCAGGCCAGTAGAACCTCTTCCCGCCATCCTCCACAGTTAGCAGGCTAATTCCAGCCGAGCCGCAACGGCAGACTTCGAGTATTGTGTCGGCGAGTGTCTGAAGGACAGTTCGTGGCGAGTCTGAGAGGGCTCTCGATAACGCCACGAGGGCGCGATTCTCATTCTGGTAATCGGGCGCTCGCGACGGGCGACGCCGTAACTCCTCCGTGCAAATAATTGAATCGAGAGAGACACCGCCATGGGGAATGAGGTCATTTGAATCGTTGCCGAGATAAAATCCGGCGGGCTCGGGCGGGATAGCTTCGGGACCGGCCGATGTATCGTACCGTTCGAAGGACGACGCGTTTTTCTTCGCCATAAGCAAGCCACCTGCTGCGCCTCTTCAGACTATGACTCAGCCTGGGAGGATTGCTGTTCCCTATTGCTCACTGGCCCGTGACGCCATTCACTGCGGCGGAGTGCGTGACCAGGATATTGACGGTGACGTCCTCTCTCGGCAACTCCTCGGACGGGATGGCGAGTCCAGAGGCGTGGCCCCAACGGTCGAATCTTATGAGGTTGAGTGACGCCGAATATCAGGGCCGAAAATCCAAAAGCAGGGCTCAGTGGCCGGGGACGTCCGCGACTCGAGGGTCGGTCGGCGCGGAGATTAAGGGACTGAGGGGGTTGGGTTGTTGACTGCGCCTTCGTCGTCCATTCGGGCGACGGCCTCGTCGTCCAGGCGTCGCTCGACTGAGCGTTTGGAGGATTTTGCGAGAAGTGCGACGGTGACGCCTAGCGCGACCCCTATGAGTAGACAGCCTACTATCGTTTTTGAGTTCATGGATTTCCTCGTTTTATGAGTTGGGGCGAAAGATGGATGCGAGCTTTCAAAAAACAAATCAAGAGCGAGAGGCGCTAGCACATTTCCGTGCTACTGGCTCGAGGGGCGCGTGGGCTGCAACCGGTAGCCCTTGTATAGGCAGATCATGTGTGCGGCCATGGTGGGAAACAGGCGGCGTTCACTTACGCGAAAGCATTGCTGCACCTGCCTCATCAAGGACTGCCGCCTGTTTCCGAAGTCTCGTTTGGCGCTTTCCCCGGTGAGAATGCGCAATGCCAGATCGGCGACAAAAGAATGCCCTGGGGTGATCACGATCAGCGAGCCGTTCCTTTTCAGAACACGGGCGATCTCGCTACATGCGGCGGGCACGTTTTGTACAAACTCCAGACTGCTGACTGCGACGGCGGCGTCAAAGGATTCGTTGTCGAATGGAATGGCTTCGGCAGGGGCACGGTGTAGTTGCGCCGTCACGCCTTGCTCCAGCAATTTGCCGGCAATCTCCTCATTTCTGCCGTGAATATCGATGCCATAGAGTTCCTGGCAATGCTGGGAAAGTTCCGGAAGGAAAATACCGCTACCGTAACCTATTTCCAGAACGCGCGGGGCGCGGTTGGTGGGCAGGAGCGAGAGGGCCAGGCGAAACCGCTGCTGCTGAATCCAGCCGAGGAGCGGTTTGTAGTTCCAATCCGCATGGTCCACGGGTCCAGTGCGAATGAGGGAACCTTGGGGAAGAAGGTGGATGTGGGTCTGGGGGCTGTAGTCGGTCTTGACGCGGGGGGTCAACCGCCATGATGCGGACCTAGGCCTGCTGCGGGACGGGGCGGACGCCTTGGGCGAGGGAATTGGATCGTGCGACGTCAGGGGGCGACTTAGCATGTTTCGGCGAGCGGGGTGGGTTTCCGCTTCCTCGATGGTCCCGGTAATCATAGTCTCAAAATGCGATTCGCGCTGTTAAAAAGTGCTTTTTTGGCTCAGGTGACGATTGGCTGGGCCGGACCCTCTCGCTAACGGCCGAATGCGCTTCCTCCTCCGAATCGCAGAGTGAGCCCGTAGGCGCGCTGGGAAAGCGCGACCCGGGGCTCAATCCTGGGAATCAGAGCTGAATGCTGGTGAGCGAGATGGCTCATATGTGTTTGATAAACATAGCGTCCGATGAACCAGCCCATGGCGCCGCCAACCACGACGTCGGAGGCAAAATGCTTTTGGGCGGCGATCCTGGAGGCGCTTACGATCCCGGCCAGGCCGTAGGCGGCGATCTGAATGATGGGCATGTCCTCGTATTCGTGGGCGACCAGGGAGGCGATGGACCACATCTGGATGGCATGGCCGGAGGGGAAGGAAGTACCTCCGCCCCAGAAGTCTCCCGGATGGCGTTCGTCGGGGCGGTTGCGACGGGTCACTTCTTTCAGAACTCCGGCTACCACGAGTCCGTCGACTAAGGTCTCCGTGCCGAGTACGGCAATTTCGCGGGCCTTGGCGTGGTCCTTCCAGACTCCGAAGCCGTAGTAGCCGGCGAGAAGGGGAACGAGGGTGTAGGAAGAGCCGATGTTGGAGATGCGTCCTCCCCAGCGGACTTGTCCGCTGCTGTTCTCGAACGAGTTCGCGATTCGATGATCGGCGACGATGAGGCCGGCTGTGGCCGCGGCGGAGAGAAACCACCATTTTGCGTTGCGGCGGTTCATATGGAACGGGCTGGTGAAGATTTCCTTCTGGTCGAGAACGATATTGAGAAGGAGCTTCCGGCTCAGTGGCTTCAGGCGCTCGGTGTCGCCAGGATAGAAGATGCGGTCGCGCGGGTCGAGAACGGAAGGAGACGAGTCTTTTGATTGCTCTTGTGCGGGTTGAGCTTCCGCAGCCGGTTCCGGGCTCAAGGCGTTAGCCTCTGTCAAGAGAGCCTGCG
>Ga0209863_10000161_pt1 | contig 42024 bp, 41 predicted proteins | sample OrgsoiDNA2013046_FD_185796 | JGI IMG/M metagenome (GOLD analysis project Ga0209863, IMG submission 185796) | Permafrost soil microbial communities from the Arctic, to analyse light accelerated degradation of dissolved organic matter (DOM) -... | ecosystem: Environmental > Terrestrial > Soil >...
GTTTTGCTATACCCTTCCTTGCCAGTGCAGTTCGAGCCTTCACCGTGCCGCCCACGCTGGGCTTCGTGTTCGGGATTGAAACGGAAGACCACCAGCGTGTTGTGGCTCTGGGTGGCTTCCATGACGATGTCCCCGCCCCTGCCGCCATCGCCGCCGGAGGGGCCCCCGCGGGGAACATATTTCTCCCGGCGGAACGCCATGCAGCCGTTGCCGCCGTTTCCGGCCTTCACTCGAATTTTGGCTTCATCGATGAACATACGTCGCACCAAAAAAAAACAGCCTCAGCCGGGGGCGAGGCTTGAATCTAATTTCTTAGGGCTAGCCAACGTACCCTTACCTCGGGGGCTAAAGCCCGTCCTATTGACGCCTGAATTGCAGGGCTAAAGCCCTGCGCTACCAGAGACTTCCAAACTCAGTGCTGCTAATCGCCTATTCCGCGACCGGCTCGACCAGGACAAACCGTCCCATATTGCCCTTGTTCACGAATTTAATGCGGCCGGAGATCTTGGCAAACAAGGTGTCATCCTTGCCGCGGCCCACATTGAGGCCGGGCTTAATCGGTGTGCCGCGCTGGCGAACAATAATGGTGCCGCCGTGCACGACCTGCCCGCCGAAAGCCTTCACGCCAAGCCGCTGGGCGTTTGAATCGCGCCCGTTTTTTGAACTGCCTAATCCCTTTTTATGTGCCATCGCTCAATTCCTTATGAAATGTTGTCGCGCAAAAGTGAGTCGCAGGAAACCGCGCCAGCTATTTCCGCTTCTTAGGAGATGCCTTCTTCGCCGGAGTTTTCTTAGCGGCCTTTTTCTTCGCCGGAGCCTTCTTCGTTTTAGTTTTGCTCTTGCCAGCGGCTTCCGCCTCAGGCGCTTCGACCTTTTTCTTCTTGGGAGCTTTCTTTTCCAGCACCGGAGCGCTGAACGTCTGCCCTTCAAAGGCAATCTCGGTGATGCGTACCGCGGTGAAATCCTGGCGGTGCCCGCGCATCTTCTTGTACTGCTTCTTGCGCTTCAGATGGAACACCAGAATCTTCTTGTTGCGGTCTTCCTGCACCACCTGGCCCGTTACGGTCGCGCCTTCGGCCTTGGTGATCTGTCCGTCAGTTGGCGAGATTGCCAGCACTTCGTTGAACTCGACCACGCTGTCGAGACCAGTCCCCGTTTTTTCGACCTTGATGACATCTCCGGGAGCCACCCGATACTGCTTCCCACCGGCGCGGATAACCGCGTACATAAGTCCTGCCTCCAAAAGCTAATGCAAATATTGAACCGGGGCGCGCCAACGCGGAAACACGCGCGCCGCACCGGAACCCTGAAATCTCATGCTTGCTGTGGTTTTCCGCCGGAAACGCCAATCGATTCTACGAAACGAAGGCGCAACGAACAGCGGGCGCTCGGAGCCCAGAACGGAGTCCTAAGTACAGGCAAACTCTACGATTATAGCGTTCGGGTAGGATGCGGTCAAACCTGGATCGGTGTTTTACTTCGAGGTCAGTACCGGGGATGGCGAACGTACAGTTCCAGCGCGGTCTCTCGGACGACCTGTCCCCACGCCGTTAGTGTTGTTGCAAATCGCCTTCTTGTGCGAAAATTCCTCCCGTCAGTTCAGGAGGATTCCGTGAAAGCCTTGGCCCTAGCCGCATTTGCCGTAGTAGCAATCTCCATTTCCAGCTTCGCCGCGGACCAGAAGGCGCCACACCAGATGGCGTCGCACCCCGCCGAGGGGGGGCCCGACGTCGCCTACATGCAAAAAATTATGGACGCATGGGACACGTTGAAAACTGAAAACGTTGCCGGTTACTATCAGCAGGGTCCCGATCACGTCTTCTTTGACGATTCGCCGCTGAAATACAACGGCTGGCAGGAATACCAAACGGGAGCCCAGGCATTCCTCAAGAGCGTGAGTTCTTTACGTCTCACCGTAAACGATGACGCGCGCATTCACCGGCAAGGCGACCTGGCATGGGGCTACGCCACGATCAAAGAAGAAGACACGACCACTGGCGGGAAGCACGAAATGGTTACCCTGCGCTGGACCGTGATCTTTGAGAAGGCCGGCGACAAATGGCTGATCGCCCACGAGCACTTTTCCGTACCCACACCCTAGGGAGGCTCAGATTAAGAGGCGAGAGGCTTGTAAGGCAGGGGTCTTTCGACTCCGCATTCCCGCGCTGGAATGCTGCGCTCAAGATGACAATGAAAAACGACTTCGAGACTTAATCAGAGGTTCCCTAGGTGAATTCAGAGGGAGGCGCGTGCCAGGACGCGCGTGGCTCCTTAAATATCACGAAGCTCTTGCGAAAAAATAGATCGTCATCGAAGTTCCCACCAGGATGACAAAGCCTCGTACCAGCCTGGGCGAAAGTTTCTGCGCGTAGTGTGCGCCGAAGTATCCGCCCACTAAGGCCCCGGCGATCATAACCCCGCCTTTCAGCCAATACACAACGTGCACAGCGATGAACGTGAGCACGGCGACACCGTTGATCACGCTTCCCAACAGAGCCTTCAAGGCGTTCATGGCATGGATGTCTGTCATGCCAATGGCGGAGAGCATGGCCAGGTTCATGATTCCGAGGCCGCCGCCAAAATATCCGCCATAGACCGACACTGCGAACTCGAAAATCGATGCGCCCACAATCGACCCGATCGAGGCATCGTGAGCCAGACTGGATTTCCGCGGCACAATCCACGGACCAAGCGCGAAGAGCAGCGTTGCGGCCAGCATGAGCCATGGAATGATGTGCAGAAAAGTATGGGCTGGCGTGTGAAGCAGAAGGTACGCGCCGCCGAGGCCTCCGACCACGCTCGTTACGAGTAGCGGAATCAGGATCCGCCGTGGGACATCCAGGCGGTCACGGTAGGCGCGCGAGCTGGCAGACATGCCGAACCATAGCGCGACGGTTTGTGTAGCGTTGGCGGCAATGGGTGGAACGCCCGTGAACAGCAGAGCGGGGAAGGCGATGAATCCACCGCCGCCCGCGACGGAGTTCACTGCGCCGCCGAGCATCCCTGCGAAGAAGAGAAAGATGGCTTGACCAAGCGTCAAACTACAGGTGTATCACGGAGCCGCGGATTGCGTCAGACTGTTCGAGGGGTGTGCTATGCGACGATTCCCTTCTCCAAAGTGGAAGGTGACCGAGTGGGCAGGGGTCCCTTCGGCAAGCTCAGGGCAGGCTTTTCGACTGCGCATTCCCGCGCCCTGCGCGCGAATGCTGCGCTCAAGATGACAGAAAGTTCTTAGTGACGGCCAGTGTAGAGCAAATCCACCACCGTGCAATCGTCGGTGAGCGGAGTCGTACCGCGGAACTCGGAGATCGCGGCGAAGATATCTTCCATATCGCAACTGCGGCAGGCCACCTCTTCGAGCCGTGGGTTGTCGAAAAACTCGCCGGTGGAATTCTCGGCTTCGGTCACGCCGTCGGTTACCAGAATCAGGCGGTCGTTAGGGGAAAGCCGGGTTCGTCCGCACTCGTAGGCAGCACCGGGAATCAGGCCGACTGGCAAATTACTCACATCCGGGCGAACGATCTTGATCTCCTCGCCGCCATGGCAAACGATCAGAGGCAGGACGTGTCCGCAATTCACATATTCCAACTCGCCTTCGGAATCAATGCGGGCAATGAACATGGTGGCGTACTTTTCGCCCACGCGTTTTTGCGTAAGAAACCGATTCAAGGCGCTCACTGTATCCGCCAACGGCATGCCCGCCGACAGATGCGAATAAAGCATGCCTTGCAGAGTGGAAGCCAGAAGCGCGGCTGACACACCTTTGCCGCAAACGTCCGCGATGACAACGGCGAGTTTATCCTCGGTCCGAACCGCGTCGTAGAAATCTCCCCCGGTCTCGCTGCAGGAAAGGTTGCGGGCGCTGATCTTAGCAAAAGGAACGTGGGGGATGGTCACCGCCATCAAGCCTTGTTGGATCGACGCCGCGATGGAGAGTTCCTGCTGATAGCGCCGCGCGGATTCCTCAGCTTCCACCAGATGCGCGCTCTCCACCACCGAAGTCGCCTCCGTGGCGATGGCGCGGAGAATGTCATGGCTCACAGCGGATACAGCTCGCGTGGATCGGGAGTCGAGGTACAGCGCCCCGAGCACTTCTCCCTTGGTGGTATCGACACTTGCGGGCGTGTTTTCGTAACGGGCAGACTGCACTTTGCGCTTACGCAGCGGCAGGCAAACAATGGTTCGCAGGTCGTAGGCCACAATGCTTTGGCGTTCGTTGAAACCAGAGGACTCGCTGTTGTCGGTAAGCACGAACTCGGAGTTGGAGCGGAGCGCATCGTTCAATACCGACCGGGAAATGGTGGCATCGTCGACCAGAGAGACGCCCTGAGCATTGCGGCCCGCGGCCAGTCTCAGGGTGCGGTCCTTCTCGTAAAGAAACACAAATGCGCGGTCGGCTTGCGCCAGCTTGAGCGTGGTGTCGAGCAAAGTAACGAGAATTTCATCCAGCACGCCGGCGCTATTGAGTTTGCGGGCTGCTTCCAGGAATATCGTCAACTTCTCCATGTCGTTGACGTCGGTGACGTGCATTCCGGGAAGCTGGTCAAGAAACTCGCGGGCCGGGCTGATCCCGCTCGATCCCGGTTGAAAGACGGCGTAGACATTCTCGCGAACGCCGAATTCGATGCGGTCGTTGCCCTGGAGTTTGTGGCGCTGGACGCGCTGTCCATTGACGTACGTGCCATGGCGGCTGCCGATGTCCACCACGAAAAACTTGCCTTCCTCGGAAACGATCTCAGCGTGTTCGCGCGAAACCCTGGCGTCGGCGATCACCAGATCGCGATCGGCCTTTCGGCCAACGGTGAAGGGGCTCCGGCTGACGGTGAGGGTGCGCTGCGCTCCGCCTTCGACGAGCAGGAGCCGCGGAAATATTCCAGTACCGGAAGTCGAGCCCGTATTGTCACGAAAGTTCGTGATGGACGATTGGGACATAGGAAATCAAAGGACAAGCAAAACTATTCGGTTTCGTGCTCGGCTAAGTAACGTTCCAATTTACCTTGAGCGTCGGCACTCATACCCTTAAACTCAATGCCATTGCCAACTTGCGGGAAGCAAGTAGCAATTCTGCCTTCCGTTTCAACCTTCTCGTCCCCAAGCCATAGAGTCATCCTCAGCAATGTCCCAACGGCGAGTGTGAACATCGTTTCCACATAACATCCGCCCAGACTGGTTTCGCTGGTCGAGGTGCGGAACGGAGTGGCAACCTCTTCCAAGTGCAACTCTACTTGAACGGGTACGTTTCGGCGAGGGTACCGTCTTTTCTCAGCTGGATTCTGCTCGAATGAGTCGTGACTTTCGTCAGCCGTCACGGTCTTACTCCCGCAGTTCAATATAGTGTGCTATCCAGGGGCCGGAAAGGTCTAAATTCGGGTTCTGCGAACCTGTCCCCGCGCCCTAATTCAAGCGGGGGGCTGTTCGAGCAGCTCTTCCCGTTTGCCCTGATGGGGCTGCGTCGTCTATACTCAAGGTTTGTTTCACGGCACTCATACGAACTAGGAGCACAGGATTTCCATGCCCAAGCGCACATTCCAGCCCAACCGGCGCAGCCGGTCCAAGGCGCACGGTTTTCGGACTCGGATGAAGACAAAGAGCGGGCAGGCGGTTCTTTCGCGCCGCCGCGCCAAGGGACGCAAGCGCGTCTCGGTTTCGCCTGGCTACCGCGATTAACGCGGCAATCGCCTTTCGCAGAACCAGTCCGAGCGTGAATTTCGTGAGCGTGGTTCCCTCCCGACGAAACCTGGCCCCGAGCGTCGTGCCGAAGACCGTTCTTAACACTGTTCTGAAGACCGTGCCAACTACCTCACAGAACCCCGTGTCCAGACCCACGCCGGATACCGCGCGCGAGGGCGCTATGTCTCCAGCTTCCTTTTCCGCCGGCAAGCGGTTCCCTCGGGAGTCGCGTTTGCTGCGCCATTCCGATTTTGATCGTGTTTATCGCGAGGGGAAGCGGCACTTTTCCCCGAACATGACCGTGTTTTTTCTGCCACGGGTCGAACCGCCTGCCGCCGGCCTGCGCATCGGGCTGACCGTCAGCAAGGCTCTCGGGGGGGCGGTGGATCGCAACCGAATCCGTCGCCGGATGCGGGAAGCGGTAAGGGTGACCAGGCCCGTCAATGCGCCAGCCATCGACGTGGTGATCAACCCCAAACGGCTTTTGCTGAAGGCGGAGTTTACCGTGGTTGTCCAGGAAGTTGGGCGGGCCTTCGACACCGTGTTGCGAAAGTCCGCTGGCGGTGAGAAGTGAAGCATTTCGTGATCGCGCTCTTGCGCGCGTACAAGTGGCTGCTGTCGCCATGGCTGCCGCCGGCATGCCGATACGTCCCAACCTGTTCAGAATACGCCGAGGAAGCGATTGAGCGTTTTGGCGTTTTTCGCGGAGGTTGGAGGGCAGCACTGCGTTTGCTGCGCTGCCACCCCCTTGTGAAGGGCGGATACGATCCCGTAGTTCAGGTGGGCCGCGAGGAAAATTTTCCTGCGGACTCCACCGCGAGGTAGTGACGTTTGACTGATTTCCAGAATCCGCAGCAGGATCCGGGCACGCAGCGCAATATGCTGCTCGCCTTCGCTTTGGCGTTTCTCATCATCGTCGCATCGCAGCCCTTGATGAAGAAGTACGGGCCGAAGCCGCCCGAGCCGGCCCCGGTTACGTTTACGCAACCGCCGGCTCAGCCGGCTCCCGCGCCTCCAAGCAGTCCGACTCCCACAGCCAACGGCAAAAGACCCGCCAGCCCAGCGGCCGCAGCGGTGGCGACCAAGCAAGCGGGCGCCGAAACTGAGATCGTCGTCGAAAACGATCTTTACAAGATTCGATTCACTAACCGCGGCGGTTTGGTGAAATCGTGGATTTTAAAGAGGTTTGCCGACGACAAAGGACAGCCCTTAGAACTCGTCAACGTTGCCGCCGCTGCCAACTATGGATTGCCGCTCTCGTTGTTCACTTATGATGGCGGGCTCCAGCGGCGGCTGAATCAGGCGCTCTACGTCACGACAAGCTCAGGTTCCCTCCAGGCCCCCGCCGATATCACCTTCGAATTCGCCGACCAGGATTTCGAGGTCAGCAAGTCGTTCCATTTTGATAGCAGCTACCTGGTAGGCGTGAAGACTTCCGCCCGCTACAAAGGCGCGGACCTCCAGGCTTATCCCTCCTGGCCATCGAGCTTTGGCGATGGAACCGCGGTCACCGCCTACGGCTACGGACAGATCGAGTATCAAACCAGCGAGAAAGTGGAGCGCCTGGCTCCGAAGAAAGTCTCAGGTTTCAGTACCACAACCGGCCCCCTTCATTGGGGCGGCCCCACGGATCGCTACTTCGCCGCGGTATTTCTTCCCTGGGATCCCGACAATGCCGCGATGGTTTCGCTTCATAACTCGATCGACATTCCCAAAGACCCCGACCACCCGAACCCTAACGAAACGGTCAAAGTCGACGTCCTGGGGGCCGCCATGGGCGACCGTCGCGGTCCGACCGTCGAGCAACTTTACGTTGGTCCGAAGTCGCTGGAGATTCTGGAAAAGCTTCCCGTCTCAACCTCGACCGGCGTCGCTCCTGACCTCACGGAGCTGGTGAACTTCGGTTTCTTCAAAATCATCGCCAAGCCCCTGTTTATCTGGCTGAAATGGACCTATCACCACGTTGTCTCGAACTGGGGATGGGCCATCGTTCTACAGACTCTCTGTATCAACCTGCTGTTGATGCCGCTGCGCATCACCCAGATGAAATCGGCGCTGAAGATGCAGAAAATCGCGCCACAGCAGAAGGCGATTCAGGCTAAGTACGAAAAGTACAGCATTCGCGACCCGCGCAAGGCGGAAATGAATAAGGAAGTCGCTGACCTGTTCAAACGCGAAGGCGTAAACCCCGTAGCCGGCTGTCTGCCGCTTCTGATTCAGATGCCCTTTCTTTACGCCTACTACTCCATGCTGGGAGCGGTCATCGATTTGCGGCAAGCGCACTGGGCCTGGATCCGCGATCTCTCCACCTTCGATCCCCTGTACCTGCTTCCTGCCGCTGTATTTGTCAGCATGTTCTTCGTGCAGCGGATGACGCCGCAAGGAGCCATGGATCCGCAGCAGCAGAAGATGATGAACATCTTCATGCCGATCATGATGGCCTATATCACTTCGAAGCTGGCGGCTGGATTGGCCCTCTACTGGTCGGTGGGCAACGTGATTTCCATTGTGCAGCAGATGGTGACGAACCGGACCAGCCTGGGCCAGGAGATGCGGCAACTGGCCGAGAAGCGGGCGCGCAAGAAGAAATAGTTACATCAATATTCAGGAGCAGAAACATGCCCATAGCGGATAAAGTGGCGGCAGCCAACCAACTCAACGAATTCCTGAAGGGCATAATCCGCCACGGGGGATTTCAGCTGAAATACCGCATCACGGTCGATCCCGTTCTGGAAGACAACAGTGATTGGGATCCGCCCGAGATCCTGGTGGAATTTGCCGGACCGGACAGCTCCGTTCTGCTGGCGCGCAATGCCGAATTGCTGCGTTCTCTGGAGTTGCTGGCGACGAACTCGCTGCGGCTGCATGCCGGCGAGCACGGCAAAGTCAGCTTCGATTGCGGCAACCAGCGTGCCCTGCGTTTACAAGAACTGCGCACCGCTGCCAACGTCGCCGCCGAAAAGGTCCGGCGAACGGGAAATCCTTACGCGTTTGCACCCATGAACTCCCGCGAGCGCCGCATGGTGCACCTCGCTCTGCGCGATGCCGCCGATCTGCATACGGAGAGCGAAGGCGAAGGCCGCGAGCGCCACCTGGTCGTTTATCCCAAAGACAGCGCCCCCCAGCACGAGGACTGATTTCGTACAATTCTCCAATGCACTCCGAAGTCAGTTTGCAAAGAGTGAATCCGGTTACGCGGTCTACTTCTGCGACTGATTTCTGTTTTCTCCCATCGCCCTGGAGGTCTCATGTCCACTCAAGCCATGCTGGCGGAAGTCCCGCTCTTTTCCCGGCTCGATGAGCAAGAGCGGGAGTCTCTCTACGGGATGTTGAGGCCGCGCGTCTTCCGGGCGGGCGACCGCATCTTTTCCGCTGGCGACCGCGGCGATGCGCTCTACATCATTCGGAGCGGGAAGGTCCGTCTCGAGTTGACGACCAACGAAGGCGAATGCCTCCTCTTAGACCAAGTCGATCCGGGTGAGGTCCTGGGCGAAATCTCGTTTCTCGATGCGGGTCCGCGCACGGCGAGTGCCATCGCGGAGGAAGACTCGGAACTCCTCGAATTCGAGCGCGCCCAGTTGCTGACGTTTGTGCAGCAACATCCCCATGCCGCGCTGGATCTCCTTGGCGTCATGGCGAACCGCATCCGATCCTCTGACATCCTCCTGCGCACTCGCGTTTCGCGCAACGTGAACGAGGAAGAAGAAGTGAGCCTGACCTATGGCGAGCGCCTCGCGGACCGCGTGGCAGCTTTCGGAGGCTCCTGGACATTCATCATCTGCTTCGGCGTTACGCTGGCACTGTGGGTGGGTGGTAACACCGTAGTACTGGCTAAGCACCCATTCGATCCTTACCCGTTCATTTTCCTGAATCTCATCCTTTCCATGCTGGCTGCAATTCAGGCTCCCGTAATCATGATGAGCCAGAATCGCCAGGGCGCCAAAGACCGCATGAAGAGCGATTTGGATTACCGGATCGACCTCAAGGGCGAACTGGAAATCGCCCACCTGCACACCAAGGTCGATCAGATCTACGAGATGCTGCAAAGCCGTTTCCCGAGCCTGGAATGCCAGTACGCCCGCGACCACAAGAACTGAAGTCTGTGTGGCCAAGCTTGTGTGGCCAAGTTTGTGTGGCGCGGGAGGCCTCGCTCGCGTGGTCTAGAGGTCCGTTAAGCAGTTAGGATCGAGCCGTTGCCTCTGGACGACACCATAGTCGCGATCGCCACTCCTCCGGGCCGCGGAGGCTTGGGGGTCGTTCGCCTCTCCGGACCCGATGCCCTGTCCATAGCGTCTCCCATGCTGCATCTCAAACATCCTCTAGAACCCAACCGCGTTATTTTCGGCGAGTTCGTCGAGCCCGAACCTGCCGGAACTCGCATCGACGAGGTCATCGATGAGGTGGTGGTCACCTATTTTCAACGCCCTCACTCCTACACTGCTGACGACGTAGTCGAAATCTCCGCACACGGCTCGCCTGTCGTTCTGAGGCATATGGTCGAGCTGGCACTCGCACGCGGCGCCCGCCTCGCAGAGCCGGGCGAGTTCACCATGCGAGCTTTCCTGAACGGCCGCATCGACCTCGCGCAAGCGGAAGCGGTTCGCGACCTCATCGATTCGCAGACGCTATATCAGGCTCAGGTGGCGGCGCAGCAACTCGGCGGCGCCGTCTCGCACAGCCTGCAACCCGTCAAGCAAGAGCTGGTCAAGTTGATCGCCCTCCTGGAAGCTGGCATCGACTTTGCCGACGATGACGTCCCAATCCTACCTGCCTCCACGATTCACGCGCATCTGGCCGCCGTTCGCGTCCCCCTTGAAAAACTCGCCAGGTCGTTTGCATACGGGAAAATCGTCCACGAAGGTCTGACCCTCGCAATCGTGGGCCGACCCAACGTGGGAAAGTCCAGCCTCTTCAACCGCCTGATCGAACGCCAACGCGCCATCGTCACCGCCACTCCCGGTACTACGCGTGACCTGGTCACCGAAGCCGTTGCCATCGGCGGAATTCCGCTGCGAATGGTGGACACAGCCGGTATCCGCGAATCCCAGGACGAAGCCGAAACACTTGGCATTCAAAAATCCAAGGAAGCTCTGGCCGATGCCGACATGGTGCTGGTCGTTCTAGACGCGTCGCAACCGCTGTCGACCGAGGACAGCAATCTCATCGCACAAGCCGCCCAGCGGCGAACGATTGTCGTCAGGAACAAAACAGACTTGGCAACAAGGCAGCCGCAAAAACTGCAATCCTCCGCGCCGGAAGTTCATACTTCCGCCTTAACCGGCGAGGGCATTCCGGAACTCCGCCAGGAAATTCTGCGCCAGATCCAAGGCGGCAATGTCCCTCAACGCGAAACGGCATTCCTGACCAACCTGCGGCACCAGCGCTTGGTCGAGCAGTCGCTCGAGTCGTTAAGCGCAACGGCCAACGCCGTCGACACCCGCGTCCCCCACGAAATGGTCCTGCTCGATCTCTATGCAGCCCTTCGCGCCCTCGACGAAATCACTGGCGCAACCACAACGGATGACATCCTCAATCTAATCTTCGGCACGTTCTGCATCGGCAAGTAGGCTAGTGTGGCGGGGGGCGCCCTCGCCCGCGCAGTTAGCGGTTTTGATTGTCATTCCAACCGGCGGGAGGAATCTGCTCTTGCTTGAGCCTAAGACAGAGCAGATTCCTCGCCCTCACTTCGTTCGGGGTCGGAATGACAAGGGTTAGAGTAAGTGAAACCCGAATGACCCAGGCACCATTCTCGTACTTGGAAAACCTTCATCCGGTTGATACAGTGCTCGTACGGAACCCCGTGTCCCTGGTAGTCAAACTCGAGGACCAGCAAGGCGAGCGCGGCGAGTGGGCCATGCTGCACGGGGTGATCCCCGCGCACGACGAGCAGGATTTTCCCATCCTGCGCGGCGTCGATCCCTACGGCACCACCGTCTTCAACCATCTTCAGATGGCTGCGTTCCTGGAAGAGTGGGCGAGGGTTCGCGATCGCGCCTCGGACGAGAACCAGAAGGAAGCCTGGAGCAAGGTGAACGAAATGGCCGCCGCCTGCCAGAGCGACCGCGATCTCTCTCTAAAATTTGTAGGAAATTAGCCGGTCCGCTACTTCGAAAGCAAACCCATCACTTCGCGAAACAAGAGGTCAAAGGATTCTGTTTTTCCGCTCGGGGGTATGCCCGCCAATGTCTTTTCCACTTCAGCGGGTCTGTAACCAAGATTGATTAGCGCCGAAATGACGTCTTCGCGCACGGGAGTGGTGGCGGCTCTGGGCGCTTCGACACCACCCGCTGGGAACTTATCGCGTAATTCCAGCACCATACGTTCGGCGGTTTTCTTGCCGACACCGGGAATCCTCGTGAGGCGCGCCAAGTCGCCGCTTCGGATCGCATTCACAATCTGGCTCGATTCAGGCATGCCACTCAGAATCGTGTTCGCCAGCTTCGGGCCAATCCCGCTCACGCCGATAAGTTTTTCGAACAGAGTCTTATCCGCGGTCTGAAGAAACCCATACAACGCCAGACTGTCTTCACGCACGTGAGTGTGGACGAACAATGCCACTTCACTGCCGGTCTCCGGCAGGGAGGAAAATGTGGGCACGCTGATGTTGACGTCATACCCCACCCCGCCTGCCTCCACAATCACCTGATTGGGATGCTTTGCCAGCAGCTTGCCTCGGAGGTGCGCAATCATCGTCTCCGTATTGTAGTGGCAACCACCGGCGCGGTGATGGGCAATCCGAGAAACCGATCACAAGAACCTAATCACAAGAGCCTGGGAGGTTCACAGATCAGGCCTCGGCCGAGTGGGAGCCATGGTGGAAGTGATATTGCAGAATCTTCGCCGCCAGCGCCGGCGCGGCTGTAGTTTCCGGTGAGTTGATGGAGCGCACGACCTCTCCTTTGCAGAAGACCTCAGTCGCGGACAGTCCTCCGATTTCCACCGGAAGAACGAGGTTGATCTCCACCCGGTCCGTGGGCTGGAGGGCTTCCTCGGCATCGAAGAGCAAACCGGAGCGAGAAATGTCGCGGGTAGTTCCTTTGCGCCATGCGGGTTGCCCCGCAATGCGGTAGCGGAGTGGGAGGTTAAGCCGGAATCGTTGTGCGCGGGAGGGCATAGGTTTCTCCTTTGGGGTTTGGGATTCTGTTTGCGTTCCGACGACTGGCGATGCGAGGTTAACTGTTTCAAGCGTGCCGGGAGTTCCTCCCAACAGCTCACGTACTTTCGAAACCAGTTCGGACATGGAGAACGGCTTCTGCAACAACTCGACATTCGGGTCGATGGTGCCGTTGCGGTCGATGACGTTCTCCGTGTAACCGGACATGAAAAGAATTTTGGTGTCGGGCCGGAGGAGCGCAACCCGCCGTGCCAGTTCGCGGCCGTTCATTCCGGGCATCACCACATCCGTGAGCAACAGGTGGATGACTCCCTTGTGATGCGTCGCCAGTTGCAGCGCCGCAGGGCCGTCCTGCGCTTCGAGGACCGCATATCCTTGCCGCTGTAGCGATTCCAGCGAGAGGCGGCGGAGATTGGCCTCGTCCTCCACAAGAAGGATTGTGCCCACGGCCTGGGGTTGGAGTGCGGCCTTGCGCGGCTTGGCGGTGGCGGCCGATTCACTCTCTTCCTTCGCGCACGGCAGATAAATCTTGAACGTCGTGCCGCTCTCGGTTTCGCTGAAGACGTAAATGTAACCGCCGCTCTGCTTGACAATGCCGTAGACGGTGGAAAGCCCAAGGCCCGTCCCGCGCGTGCCCTTGGTAGTGAAGAAGGGCTCGAAGATGTGCGTTTGCGTCTCCGGGTCCATGCCATGTCCGGTATCGCTCAGAGCCAGTAAAACGTAATCCCCAGGTTTCACCGGCGGATGGAAACGGGCATAGTCCTGATCGAGTGTGACGTTGGCCGTTTCAATGGTGAGGCGACCGCCCCGAGGCATGGCGTCGCGCGCGTTCACCGCCAGGTTGAGGATGACTTGTTCGATTTGCCCGGAATCCGCTTTGATCGTCGCGAAATCCGCGCCCGGTATCAGGATCAGTTCAATGTCCTCGCCGATGAGGCGATTCAGCATTTTCAGATTTTCCGTGACGAGAGCGTTCAAATCGAGTACGCGCGGCGCCAACATTTGTTTGCGGCTGAACGCGAGGAGTTGCCGGGTCAGGGAAGTGGCACGCTCGGCGGCGGCTCCGATCTCCCTGGCGGGTCCGAGCAGAAGCTCGTTCGTTCCCGCGCGTTCCATCAGGAACTCCGAGTAGCCTGAGATGACCATGAGCAGGTTATTGAAGTCGTGGGCGATGCCGCCCGCGAGCCGTCCGATCGCTTCCATCTTCTGCGCCTGCCGCAATTGCTGCTCCAGAGCGCGACGCTCGGTGACGTCTTCTGCGAAGAGTTCGAAAGTGGTCTCGTTCTTTTCTTCTTCGAGAGCCCTGCCGGACAGTCGCACCGCTGTCGTCGAGCCATCCTTGCGCATCCAGTCGGCATCCAGACCGCGAAACTCTCGCACTGACAACAAGTGGCTGGATAGCTGCGACCACTGCCGGGGATCGGAGTAGAGTGTGCCCATATTACGGCCCAGTAGTTCGTTCGACCCGTAGGCCAGCATGGAGCCAAATGCCGGATTGATATCCAGCAACGTGCCATCGAGAGCGATGCGGCAAATTCCGTAAGGCGCATTCGTGACCAGCGAGCGGAAATTGATTTCCGAGCGCCGCATGCCGTCCTGCGCCGAACGCAGCGCGGCGTTGAAGGAGCAGATGAGCAACGCAACAAAAACAAACAGGGTGAGATGAATTAAGGACCTGCGGTATTCCGTGGGCGAATGCATGCCCGTCAGGGAAAACCACGCGCTCACCAGAACCGCGAACGCCGTCGCGACGAGCCCGGGCTTCCATCCGCCATACCAGGCGCTGACCATGACGGCCACGGCAAATACGACGAGCCGGCTTTCGAACACATCCGAGAGAAGCAGGGCAGGAATGAGCGCCAGAGTCGTGCTGAGGACGGCGACAAAATAACGCAGCGCCGGAGCACTGGAAGGCGGGACCAAACGAGTTCGCAAGCGGGGGAGGCTTACTCGCATATGTCGTACTCCGACTCTATTTCCCGGCGAGGAGTTGCACCAGTTACGGCAGGCCAAGAGGCCGTCGCTGGATGGAAGAATGGGGGATGGCCATTGGCCCTACGGACACTACGCCCCTGTAGGAAGTGCATTGAAAGGCTCCTGAGGCAACCCCACGGGCTCAACAAGAAGTCAATTTCCGGAGGCAGCACAAGACGAGGCGCGTATGCGCGAGTGTAGCAGACGGATGCGAGGGGAAACGCCGAAAAATACGAACAACTTGCGCTAAGGTGGTACCAGCCTCGAAACTAAGTGGGACGAATCATGAACATCGGAATATTTGGCGGAACGTTTGATCCCATTCATCGCGGCCATCTTGCGCTGGCGCGGGCCGCGGACGAAAAATTCAACCTGCGGCAGATTCATTTCGTGCCCGCGCACCTGCCGCCACACAAACAGAAGCAGCCCCTGACTCCATATTTACATCGTTTCACGATGCTTTCTCTGGCCACGGCGGAGAATAAAAATTGGATACCCTCCCTGCTGGAGGCGCCGGAGGGGATGAATGGAGAGTCCGGGAAGAAGACAACCGCACCGAACTACTCCATCGACACGGTGCGCAAGCTGAAAGCTGCGCTCAAACCCGCGGATCGTCTATTTTTCCTGATTGGCATCGACGCTTTTCTCGAGATTCAGACTTGGCACGAACCTCTCGCGCTATTCAACCTGTGTGCCTTTATCGTCGCCAGTCGCCCCGGACATTCTCTCGCGGATGTCGCCAACGCTCTGCCTGAGAGTCTCCGGCCCAAAAGCGCGGCGGCCGAACCCTTCAAAAAGCATCCCGCCAGTGGCGAACTGGTGTTGCCTGGCGTGAACGTCCACCTGCTTGACGGGGTGCAACACGCCATTTCCGCCACGGCGATCCGCGACGCGGTGAAGGCTGGAAAGCCCCTGGGCAAGTTGGTCGAATCTGGTGTCGCCGACTACATCAAGAAGCAAAACCTCTATCGTTCCTGAGATCTTGGAGCGCTGAAGAATGAAGTTTGTCATCCGTCCCGCTGACCGGGAGGACAATCCTTACTTAAATCGACCCCAGATCCTCCCCGTGTGTCCTTGCAGATACCTCGCGTTGTTTGGAATGACAAGCCTTTTGGCGCAAGGCTAAAGCTAACAGCGGGTCCCTCCACTCCTCCGGTCGGGATGACAGCCCTAGTTAAATCGACTGCAGATTTCCTCCCATTGGCCGGGATGACAATCCTTACTTCGACCAGAACACTCTCCGCACGCAATTCCGCCCGTACCGCTACAATAGGAAGGCATTTTTACTCTCAGGTGATCACAGAATTCATGAAGAAGAACGAAGCCCTCAAGCAGCAAATCGCCGAAGCCATGGCGGCCTGTCAGGACAAGAAAGCGGAAAGCCTGTCGATTCTGGAGATGGAGAAAGGATCGAACGCATTCACCGATTACTTCTTAATTTGCAGTGGTATCAATCCGCGCCAGGTCCAGGCCATCGCCGATGAGGTTGAAGAACGGCTGGAAAAAAGCGGCCAGCGCGTCACCCATAAAGAAGGCTATGCGCAGGCTGAATGGGTGTTGCTCGACTATGTCGACTTCGTTGTCCACATTTTTTCCGAGAAAGCACGCCAGTATTACGACCTCGAACGGCTGTGGAAGACGGCCAAGCGTTTAGGGCCGGCTGATTTGAAGAAGGCGCCGAAGCAAGCGGCGACTAAGAAGGCGGCACCCAAAGCGAAAAAAGCAGCGCCGAAGAAGGCAGTCAGAAAAAGCGTTTCCACCAAGACGGCGCGCAAGGCGACCCGAAAGAAATAACGGGTCAGGAGGCTTTTTGGCCCGTTCCGGCATGAAGTTGAAGATCGCGTGGATCGGTCGTACCAAAGAGCCAGCCATTCAATCTCTTACTGCCGAGTACACCAGACGCATCGCGCGTTACGCCGATGTCGAAACTTTGGAGTTGCGCGACGAGGCTTCGGTGCTCAATCTCGCCGCAGGCAGGAGCCATAGCAAGCAGCGCCTCACGCTTGTCCTCCTCGATCCTGGGGGCAAGCAAGTCAGTTCGGAAGAACTCGCCGATTTTGTCCAGGAGCAGGCGGATCGCGCAGTGCCGGTCCTTTTCGCCATTGGCGGAGCCGATGGGTTCACGGCTGAAGCCCGGAAATCCGCCAGCGCCCGCCTCTCGCTGGGCAAGATGACCCTCCCTCACGAACTCGCCCGAGTAGTCCTTCTCGAGCAGCTTTACCGCGCTTTTACCATCCTGCAAGGCCATCCTTACCATACCGGGCACTAGCCTGGACGGAGTTTCGACCGAGCGGAGGAACTTTCGTGTTGTGCACGATTTTTGGCCCTGAGGTACGCTGAATGCTACAGAATGCTCTTCTAAGGAGATTGAGCTATGTCCAGAATTGATGACCTGATCCGTGCCAAACAAACGGATATTGAACGCCTGAAGCGGGAGATCGCCGCCCTGAAGATTGCCGCCCCATTGTTGAGCGATGACTTCGTCGCGACTCGTCCTCAAGACGGCATCGTCGGCGTCAGCCTGAACGAAATCCAGTAAACCCCTTCGTCTAAGGTCCTGAACATTTCAGGAACTGCGCCGAGGTGTGTCCAATAGGTCCCCAAAGAATCAACTTCCCCACGGGACTACCCCAGCATTTACAATCAAAGGTTCGTTATGGCAGACGTCCATGCCTGAGATTCGGCGCGGCTTAATTATCGTGCATACGGGGCCGGGCAAAGGCAAAACGACTGCCGCCATGGGCACGGGCCTGCGGGCCGTAGGCCAGGGCATGAAGGTCCTCATGCTGCAATTCCTGAAAGGCTCCTGGCATTATGGCGAACTCGATGCCGTGCAGGCTTTCGGCGATAAGTTCGTCATGAAGCAAATGGGCCGAGGCTTCGTAAAAGTAGGGGCGGAAAAGCCCGATCCCGAGGATGTTCGGATGGTCGAGGAAGCCTGGAACGAGGCCGAGCGAGCCATTCAATCCGGGCAGTGGGATCTGGTGATTTTGGATGAAATCAACTACGCCATCAGCTACGGCATGCTCGATCCCGCCAAAGTAGCGGAGGCGCTGGGGAAGAAGCCGGAAATGGTACACGTGATCCTGACCGGCCGTAACGCCCACGCCAGCATCGTCGAAATTGCCGATACCGTCACCGAAATGCGCCAGGTAAAGCATGCCTACGAAAAGGGCGTTCTGGCGCAAAAAGGAATCGAATACTGATGACTTGGTTCAAGCGCGAATCCAGCGAAGTCGACAATTCCGGCGAAAAAACCATCCGCACCGAAGGCCTCTGGGTGAAGTGCGAGGACTGCCGCCAGATCATCTGGAAGAAAGACCTCGAAGAAAACTTCAACTGCTGTCCCAAGTGCGAAAAGCATTTCCGCATCGACGCCCGCACCCGCCTGACTTATCTTCTCGATGACGGCGCTTACGAGACCGATGACGGGAACCTGGTGTCCATCGATCCGCTGAAGTTCGTAGACCTCAAGGCCTATTCCTCGCGCATTACCGCTGCGCGTCGCGATACCGGCTTGAACGACGCTGTGATCAACGCCCGCGGCAAGCTGAATGGCCGTCCGGTCATCGTCAGCGCCATGGAATATTCCTTCATCGGCGGCAGCATGGGCGCGGTGGTCGGCGAAATGATTACCCGCACCGTCGAGCGCGCGACCGACTCGCGTACGCCGCTGGTGATTGTCTCCGCTTCCGGAGGCGCTCGCATGATGGAAGGCGCCATCAGCCTGATGCAACTCGCAAAGATTTCCGCCGCGCTCGCGCGCATGGACGATGCGAAAGTGCCTTATGTTTCCGTTCTCACCGATCCCACGACAGGCGGCGTGACGGCTTCGTTCGCGATGCTGGGAGATTTGAACATCGCCGAACCCGGCGCTCTGATTGGCTTCGCCGGTCCGCGTGTCATCGAGCAAACCATTCGCCAGAAGCTTCCCGCGGGCTTCCAGCGCGCGGAATTTCTGCTCGAGCACGGGATGTTAGACGCCGTCGTTCCCCGAAAAGAAATGAAGGCCTACATCGCTCGCGCGCTCGAGTTCATGACGATGGCCGCCTAGGCGAGGTCCACGTGGGGACGGCCGCCTTCGGCCGGCCAGCCGAGCAGTACTTGAGGCATTTCGAACCTCCGAAAGGCCCTTCGGCTGTTCTGCAATCAACGAGAAAACCCCGAACTGCTAACCTGATAGAGAATGTCCGGAACGTCCCACCTCGCCAGCTACGACGACGCCGTCTCCCGGATGTACGCGCTCGGGCACGAGCTTGCCAATCAGCCCTCGCACAAATTCGATCTCGCGCATCTGCGCCGGCTTCTGCAAGAACTCGGCAGTCCCGAGACAAAGTCTCCAGCGGTCCTGATCGCCGGAACGAACGGCAAAGGCTCAACGGCCGCCACTCTTGCATCGATTCTCCAAGCCGCCGGATATCGCACCGGGCTTTACACTTCGCCGCATCTGGTTCGTATCAACGAACGCGTGCGCGTCAGCTCCTCACCTCAGGGGCTAAAGCCCGAGTGGTTTCAGGGGGGGGATCACAGGGCTGAAGCCCTGCGCCGCCCAAAAGCAGGGACTGATGCGATCACAGCGTCTTCGATGGCCGCGTCTTCGACAGCAGCGTCCGATGCGATTTCGGATGAAGACTTCGCGCGACTGCATGATCGCGTCGACCGCGCGGCGCTGGAACTTGTGACAAAAGGCGAACTTCCCTGGCACCCCAGCTTCTTCGAGATGATCACCGCCATTGCCTTCCAGCATTTCGCCGAAGCGAAAGTCGACATTGCGGTCCTCGAAGTCGGCATGGGCGGACGCCTGGATGCCACCAACGTTGTCGACCCGCTCATCAGTGTCATCGCCGATATCGCGCTCGATCACCAGCAATATCTCGGCAATACCATTGCGGAAATTGCGCACGAAAAAGCCGGCATCATTCGTCCTGGTGGCGTCGCCATAACCCTTCCGCAAATGGCCGAAGCCAACGACGCCCTCGGCCACGCCATGGTCGAGCGCAACGCCCACGGCGTGAATGCCACGCAATATGTCCCGCCAATTTCCCCAGGAGCTTCGGAGTTGCGTACGCCCATCACGCGCTATCGGGTTGGCGACGAAGAGAGAATTGGCCAGGAATATCATCTGCAAGTTTTTTCTCAGGACGGCCAGGGCCAGGACATTCTGGTGCAGACGCCGCTCCTTGGACGCCACCAGTTGCGGAACGTGGCCCTGGCGATTGCGACGGCGGAAGAACTAACCAAGCAGAATTTCAAGATCAGTGCCGAGAATATCGAGCAGGGAATTCGCGAAACCCGGTGGCCGGGACGCCTGCAAAGGGTCGTGGTGAACCAGCAAGAATACCTGCTCGACGTAGCCCACAACCCGGCAGGAGCCTGGGCGCTCCGCGCCGCTCTTTCAGAATTGTTCGATGGCCGCCCGCTCACCTTCGTATTCGGGGCCATGCGCGATAAAGCGATAGGGGAGATGGCGGAAATTCTGTTTCCCTTGGCCGACCGCGTAATTGCCACTCCGGCCAACAACCCGCGCTCGGCCTCGCCCGAAGACATTCGCGGGGCTGCGGGGCGCGTCGCCGTGGACCTTGAATCCGCGGGCAGTGTCGCGGAAGCGCTCCGTCGCGCACGCGAGATCGCGGGCAACAATGGTTTGGTGGTTGTGACGGGCTCAATTTACATTGTTGGAGAGGCGATGCGTGAACTGGGTTTGCGAATCTAGGTTTGCGCATCGAATTCAGGAAACCTTGCCCGAAGCCAACACCACAGTTCGTTCTGAGCCGATTCGCCCCGAGGCGACTGTCGCGCCGTCTGCCGGCAGCGTCCTGAGCCGGCTGCGTTCGTACTTCATTTACGATCCGCTCATTTGGAGCTACACGCTGATCCTTGGCGTGATCTCGCTGACGTGCTCGCTCTTCGACAGCAGCGGGCGCATCCAGCACAATTTCGCCAAGCTCTGGTCGTGGCTGATCCTGAAGACGATCTTCTCGCCTGTCACGATCACTGGGCTCGACAAGATTGACACCGCCAAGCCCTTCGTTTACGCGGTCAATCACTCTTCGGCGCTGGATATTCCGGTACTTTACACGTCGCTGCCATTCCAGTTTCGAATCATTTTCAAGAAAGAACTGCTCAGTTACCCGTTTGTGGGATGGCACCTTAAGCGCTCCGGGCAGATATGCATCGACCAGCAAAATCCGGCGGCCTCGATCAGCACGATCCGCTCAGGGCTGAAGACTCTGAAGGCCGGAATGCCGCTGGTGATCTTCCCCGAAGGCGGCCGCACGCCCGACGGGAATCTGCTGCCGTTCATGGCGGGAGCCTTCTTCTTGGCGATCAAAGGTGGCGTGGATGTGATCCCAGTCGCGCTCGTTGGCATGTACGAGCTGCTGCCGATGAATACCTACAACATCAAGAGCCGTCCGCTGGAAATGCGCGTAGGCGAACCTATTCCGACAGCCGGCTACACGTTACGTACCATGGACCAGCTCGCCGCCCGCGTGCAAGCTCAGGTCGAACAAATGCGCGCAGCGAATTAAGTTCATGGCGCGGGCGCTCGCGCCCGCGTGGTCTTAAAAGGTTTTTGAAGTGAGCAAGTTTGACCCCCTCCAACCCCTCCATTAAACTCAACAAGACCCCATAAAATATGCCTGACAACATCCACATCAAGCTGCCTGACGGTAGCGACAAAGAGTTCCCCAAAGGTTCCACTGCCCTTGACGTCGCGAAGTCCATCAGCCCGCGTCTGGCCGACGCCGCGCTGGCTGCCAAGTCTGGTGCCGATCTTATCGATTTAACCCGCCCGCTCGAAAACGATACCGAACTGCGCATCTTGACTGAGAAAGACCCCGAGTCGCTCGGAGTCTTTCGCCATTCGTCAGCGCACTTGATGGCTGCGGCAGTCCTCGAACTATTTCCGGAGACCAAACTCGGCCACGGTCCGGCGACGGAAGAAGGGTTCTTTTACGACTTCTACCGCCCCACGCCCTTCTCCCCCGACGACCTGCTCCGAATCGAGAAGAAGATGCAGGAACTCGTCCAGCAGGATCTTCCTTATGCCCACGAGTTTCTGCCGCGCGCCGAAGGTCTGGGGAAGTTCAAGTCGGAAGGCGATTTCATGAAGTGCCACTTCATCGAGCAGTTCACCAAGCCCGATGAAAAGATTTCGATCTACAAAACTGGCAAGTTCACCGATTTCTGCCGCGGCCCGCATATTCCTTCGACCGGGCGTATCAAGGCGTTCAAGCTGACGAATCTTTCCGGCGCGTACTGGCTGGGAGACGAGAAGAACCCGCAGTTGCAGCGCATCTACGGGACGTCTTTCTATTCGAAGAAAGAGCTGGACGCCCATCTCCAGCACATCGAAGAGGCCAAAAAACGCGACCATCGCCTTATCGGCAAGCAGTTGGATTTGTTCTCGATTCAGGAACTCGCCGGTCCTGGCTTGATCTTCTGGCATGCCAAGGGCGGCCTGATGCGCAAGCTGATGGAAGACTGGATGCGCGAGGAATACCTCAAGCGCGGCTACTCGCTGGTGAATACTCCGCACGTGGCGCGGCGCCAGCTCTGGCAAACCAGCGGCCATGAAGGCTATTACGCGGAAAACATGTTCGACGTCATGGAGCTGGACGACGCGGAATACCGGCTGAAGCCCATGAACTGCCCGTTCCATATTTTGATCTATAAAGACACGCTACGGTCTTACCGCGATTTGCCAGTACGCCTCGGTGAGCTGGGCACGGTCTATCGCTACGAGCGTTCCGGCGTGATGCATGGCTTGCTGCGTGTGCGCGGCTTTACCCAGGACGATGCCCACATTTTCTGCACTCCCGCGCAGATCGAAGACGAGATCGTGGGATGTATCGACTTCGCCTTGGCAGCGCTGAACACCTTCGGCTTCGACAAATTTCAGGTCGAACTTTCCACGTGGAACCCGGAAGACCGCAAGAACTTCCTCGGCACCGACGAGCAGTGGGCGCTGGCGACTCGGTCGCTGGAGAGCGCGCTCCAGCGCAAGAACATCGAATACAAAACGATTCCTGGCGAAGCCGCGTTTTACGGCCCGAAGATCGACGTGAAGCTGGTCGACGCCATTGGCCGCCTCTGGCAGCTATCCACCGTCCAATTCGATTTCAGCCTGCCGCAGCGCTTCGATCTCGAATATGTTGGCGAGGATGGCCAGCGCCACCAGCCGCTGATGGTGCATCGCGCCCTGTACGGCTCCATCGAGCGTTTTTTTGGCGTGCTGATCGAGCACTACGCGGGTGCATTCCCCGTGTGGCTCTCTCCGGTGCAGGTTGCATTGATTCCCATCAGCGAACGCCACATCGAATATGCGCAGAAAGTAGCCGACCAGCTCAAAGCCGTCGGAGTCCGCGTGGAAATCGATGGCCGCAACGAAAAGATGAACGCCAAAATCCGCGAACACGCCATGCAGAAAGTGCCGTTCCTGCTCGTCATGGGCGACAAAGAAGCAGAAGCGGGCAAAGTGAACGTCCGGACGCGCGGGAAAGAAAAAACTGAAGACCTGTCGGTCGCCGACTTCGTAGCGAAGATCCAGAAACTCGTTGCCGACAAGTCAGTCTCTCTCGACTAGCTGGTCCGACGTGGAAGGCAGGCGCGCGCCTGCCCAGTTGCGCGAAGCTCGATAGCAAGAGAATTTTTCAGAAGAGCTGCGTATCCAACGGCGCAATGAACTGAATGCCAGGAATAAATTTGCCCAGCAACCGTTGGTCATTGGTCAAGAACAAATCCGTCCCCGCCTGCGCCGCACACGCCAGGTGAATCGCGTCCGCGGGTGGCAGGCCGAGCGCGCCCCGAATGCGCGCATAGCGATCCGCAGTCTCCACCGTGAAAGGAACGACTTCGGAAACGACGCTCTGGAGCGAACGTCGCGCCTCGTCGGCGACCTGCGCGGCGCCTCTTCGATAGGCGCCGGCCAGCACTTCGCCGAGGGTAAAAGCCCCTGTAATCAATTGGTCGTTCCGTTCCTGCATTCGGGAGTAAATCGCGTCGACTCGCTTGGCGTACCGCGGGTTGTCCTCCAGCCAGTAGATGAAGAGCATCGTGTCCCAGTAAATCCGGCTCACTTTTCTTTCTCGCTGGCATAAAAGTGCTCGCGCTCAGCGCGGAGGTAGGCCTCGCCTCCGCCCAGATTGGCGAAGACGTCCTTCAAAGCTCCGCGGAGGCGAGTCCAGGATGCGCTGGGCTGGGGCGACGCGGGATTCGCGTCAGTCGAGTCGGCGAATTCGTAGGTGCAAACCACAGTTGAGCTCTGTTTCGATGGCGGACCGCTAACTTCAAGAAGACGCAGATTATTGGCAAGCCAGAACTTGGGGCCCTTCAGCGCCTCGCAAACACCCGGCGTGTTTCGCGTGCTCATGCCCATTTCCCGCAGAACGTCACCCGCACGGATCGAAAATCGCATTTGATTGCGATCGCGCGCGGGGAGGACATACCTCTCCCGAGCGTGAAGTCGAATCTTGTCGGCGTAGGTCATGGCCTTCTCCTAAGCATGCAGAGCATAGTATAGCATAGCAACAATGGCAAGCGAATGTGTCTTTCGAACCAGCCAATTGGATATAACGGTAGAAAAATAGAAAGAATGGTAGAATAACCGCATGTCGCTGAACGTCAAAGACCCGGAAGCGCACCGCCTCGCTCAAGCCATCGCGAAGGCTACCGGCGAGACCATGACGCGGGTGGTCACCGATGCGCTTCGCGAGCGCTACGAGAGACTACAGAGTCGCCAGGGCAAGGCTTCGGTTGGGGAGCTTCTCGCGATTGCTCGGCGGGCCGCGTCCAAGGTCAGGCGGCCCTACCTCGATCATGCCGAATTTCTCTACGACGAGCGTGGCTTGCCGAAATAATCGACGAGATGATTGTGGACACTTCTGCACTCGCTGCCATCTTTTTCGCCGAACCCGAAGCGGAGTTCTATACCCAGCTCATTCACGACGCGGACCAGTGCCGGATCAGCGCGGCTAATTTCGTGGAATTATCTATAGTGATCGAGGGACAAATCGGAGCGGACGCCGGACGCCAATGTGATACGTTTCTTCGCCGCGCTGGCATTCTCGTTGAACCGGTCACGCTGGAGCAGGCGCATCTCGCTCGTCAGGCTTTCCTCGACTTCGGCAAGGGGCGTCATCCGGCGGGATTGAATTTTGGAGACTGCTTTGCCTATGCACTGGCGAAAGCAACGGCGGAACCGCTCCTCTTTAAGGGAGAAGACTTCAAGCAGACCGACATCGCCCGTGTGCTCTAGGGGAACCAGGCACAGCCCTCGCAGAGCGCCAAAGCCAGCAATGAATCTATGAACGCCCTTGCTCTTCAGGTTCGCGGATTGGTCCAACATCGGCATTGGCTGAACGCGGGAGATCGACTGGGCGTTGCTGTTTCCGCTGGCGCGGATTCCGTGGCCCTACTGCGGACAATGCTCGAACTGCGTAACGAACTTGGAATTGTGGTTTCTGTCGTGCACTTCAATCACACCCTGCGCGGAGACGAGTCGGACGCGGATCATGCCTTCGTCAAGGATTTGGCGAGCCGGCACGGATTGGAGTTCCACGATGCCCGTGGCGACGTTGCCAGCAGGGCGAGGGAACGCTCCCTCAGCACCGAAGCGGCCGCGCGCGAGGCCCGTTACGAATTCTTCTGGCCGCTAATCGAGAGCAATCGCCTCGACAAGATCGCCACTGCTCACACGCTTGATGACCAGGCCGAGACCGTCCTCCTGCGCCTGATCCGCGGCACCGGTACCCGCGGCCTGGGGGGCATTCGTCCGGAACTGACCGGTCCCTCGCCGAGCCGAGAGTCCCGAGGCAGCATCATCCGCCCGTTCTTGCATACTTGCCGCAGCGAAATCGAATCTTACCTGGAGTATCTCAACCAACCCTGGCGCGAGGATTCCAGCAACCAGGACGAGCACCATACCCGCAATCGCGTCCGCCGGAGCTTGATCCCCCTGCTGGAAAGGGACTTCAATCCCGAAGCATTGGAACGCCTCGCGGACTTGGCTACGCTGGCACAAGCCGAAGAAGAGTATCTGGAAGCCGAACTCGATCGCCGGGTCGGTTCCGATCTGCTCAACGCGATGGCCTTAAAAGACCTTCCCCTGGCCCTGCGCCGGCGCTGGGTACGGGCTGCCGCGCCGCCCGGCTTGCAGCTTGAATTCCAGCACGTTGAGCAAATCCTGGAAGCGGCGGCTGGTGGCGAAGACAATGCCGGAAGTTGCAATTTACCCGCAGGATGGACCTTCCACCGGCAAGGCGACTGTCTCGTCTTTACTCCGCCGAGGTCCCAGGGAGGGGTAACCGGGGCCCTTGGCGAGTCGGTTTTGAGTTCGCTTCGGCTGCCTGTGCCGGGACGCGTTAGCGATCCCGAGACGGGCAGGCAGTTTGAGGCCACGAGAATCTTATTGGTCAGCCCACCGCCGGGTTATAATCCTGAGCATTTGTATGCGCCGCATTTGCTGCCAAGTGAGTTAACCGTAAGGACTTGGCGGTTTGGAGATCGATTCTGGCCAGCCCACACCAAGGCTCCCAAAAAGCTCAAGGAACTGTTCCAGGGAAAAGTCGCGGCAGAATTGCGAGCGAGTTGGCCCGTAATGGTCAACGAACGGGACAGCGAAGAGATCATTTGGGTACAGGGGTTCGCGGCGCCTGCACACCTGCGCCAGGGGCTCGGGGAACGAGAAGCCATCTTGCTAAGAGAATGCCTGCCTTAACGCAGTCTAAGGGGCAAGAATGACCAAAGCTATTGGGTCGACCAAAACCGGCTCCGGCAGTGTGCGTCCCGTAATAACCGAGGAGCAGATTCAGAAGCGGGTTAAGGAAATGGCACGCCAGATTTCCGACGACTACCAGAGCAAGAGCCTGCACGTCCTCGCGATTCTCGAAAACAGCTTCGTATTCACGGCCGATCTGATTCGCAGCCTGGAGACGCCCGTCATCTGCCAGTTCATCAAGCCCCGGTACGAGCAAAAGCAGGATGGTCATGCGCCGATCGAGGAGATTTTCTTCAGCCATGAAGTCGATCTGTGGGACCAGCATGTGCTGCTGATTGAGGGCGTTCTGCACTCGGGTGTGACGACGGAGTTCCTGATGAGCAATCTGCGCGGCAGGGGAGTGGCGTCTGTGAAGCTGGCAACTCTGCTCGATCGCCAGGCGGCGCGTCGTGTGGCTCTTCAACCGGACTATTTCGGCTATTTGGTAGACGAACACTTCTTCGTGGGGTACGGCCTGGCCTCGCCAGCACAAGAACACCGCAATCTACCCTACGTCGGCGCGTGGCACGAGTAGTTGCCGTAAGTGCAGGGCTTTCCGTGACTTAAGTCACGAATTTCCGCGGCGGAAATTCCTTTCAAGAGCGAGTACAATTACAGGACAGGTGGGCTGCTTTTTGACGTGGACGGGATCCAAAGCATGCCGGTTGGCATCTAAGAAGTTGAGTTGGGTATCCATCCGTTTTTAGACTTCCGCCCGCGAGGCGGTGGTTCTCTTAGGAGTGGTGATTGAATTCGACAGCCAAGACGGCGGTGTTCTGGGTAGCGGTGTTCGGTTCCGCGGTTCTCTTGTGGATGCTCTTCCAGAAGGGGACGCAAGGGCAGCGCGACCAGGAACTGAGCTTCTCGCAGTTTCAGTCCTATGTGGACGAAGGCAAAATTGCCGAGGTTACGGTCAACGGCCAGGAAGTCCGCGGCAAGCTGACGGATAAGACCGTGTTCCACACGACCGCCCCGGAGAAGTACGCCGACATGTACAAGCCGCTGCATGACAAGGGCGTTAATGTCAGCGTCAAGGATTTGGCCGCCGGAACCTGGTCCACCTGGATCACGACTCTCGGCCCATTCCTCCTGCTGGCGGCGTTCTGGTTCTTCATGATCCGCCAGATGCAAATGGGCGGCAATAAGGCGATGTCGTTCGGCAAGAGCCGGGCCCGCCTGCTCTCCATGCAACAGAAAAAGATTACGTTCAAAGACGTGGCGGGCGTCGATGAAGCCAAGGAAGAGCTGAAAGAAATCATTGAATTCTTGCGCGAAGCGCAGAAGTTCCAGAAGTTGGGCGGACGCATTCCCAAGGGCGTACTGCTGGTCGGCCATCCCGGTACTGGCAAAACCCTGCTTGCGAGAGCAGTCGCTGGCGAAGCGAACGTACCGTTCTTCTCAATTTCCGGTTCCGATTTCGTGGAAATGTTCGTCGGCGTCGGTGCGAGCCGCGTCCGCGATCTGTTTGAGCAAGGCAAAAAGAACGCCCCCTGCATTATCTTCATCGACGAAATCGACGCAGTAGGCCGTCACCGCGGCGCCGGCTTAGGCGGCGGACACGACGAGCGCGAACAGACGCTGAACCAATTGCTGGTCGAGATGGACGGCTTCGAATCCAACGAAGGCGTAATCCTGATGGCGGCGACCAACCGCCCCGACGTCCTCGACCCGGCACTGCTGCGCCCAGGCCGCTTTGACCGCCGCGTGGTTGTTGGCTTGCCCGATGTTCGCGGCCGCGAAGAAATTCTCGCAGTGCACACGCGCAAGATTCCCCTTTCCGAGGACGTTCAACTCAACGTCCTCGCTCGCGGCACACCGGGCTTTTCCGGGGCCGATCTGGCCAACCTCGTGAACGAAGCCGCCTTGATGGCGGCGCGCCATAATCGCAAGTCCGTGCTGCAATATGACTTCGAAGTGGCCAAAGACAAAGTCATGATGGGCGTCGAGCGCAAGTCGATGATCCTCACCGACGAAGAAAAGAAAAACACGGCGTACCACGAAGCCGGGCATGCTCTGGTTGCGGCAAAGATGCCGCATTCCGATCCTCTGCACAAGGTCACGATTATTCCTCGCGGGATGGCTTTGGGCCTTACGATGCAGTTGCCCACCGACGACCGCCACAACTATCACAAGCAATACCTCGAGACCCGCATCGCCATTCTCATGGGCGGACGTCTGGCCGAAGAGCTGTTCTTGAAACAGATGAGCGCTGGCGCCAGCAACGATCTGGAACGTTCCACAGAACTAGCGCGCAAGATGGTTTGCGAGTGGGGCATGAGCGCGCTCGGACCTCTGACCTTCGGCAAAAAGGAAGAGCAGATTTTTCTCGGCCGCGAAATCGCGCAGCACCGCGACTATAGCGAAGCCACGGCAGTGCGCATCGATGAAGAAGTCAAAAAACTCGTGACCGAAGGCTACGAAAAGGCTAAAGGTGTGCTCTCCGAAAATCCAGAAACTCTGGAACGGATTGCGCAAGCCTTGATCGAGCGCGAAGTATTGGATGCTCCTGAAATTGCCTTGCTGCTGGAAGGGAAGTCGCTACCGCCCCTCCCAGTTCCTGCCAAAGATGACGCCATGCAGCAGGTCATCAAGCCGGATCACGGGCGCACGGCTCCCGCCAAAGGCGGAGAACGGCCGGCGACCGCGTAATTCAAAACGGCTGGTTACGGCGTAGTAGAAATCAATAACCGCGCGTACCAATTCAAGAAAACGGCTTTACGACACCCAGTCGTAAAGCCGTTTTTCCCGTAAGCTCGTAAGGCGCTTTTTTAAGATGTCATCTTGAGCGCAGCCGAAAGACCCCCTCCAATTCCGCACTCTCGACCCAGCTTGCGAGCGAAAAACAGCACGCCCAACATCAGGAGAAAACGACACTTTTACAAATAATGACAGAACAAACAACTATGTCATAATGGTAAGACTATGTCACCAACCCCGGAAACCCGCCTCCGCATCAACGAAAACGGCCGCGTAGTAATCCCGGCCTCGTTCCGCAAAGCCCTCGGCATCCACAGCGGCGACGAAATCGTCCTGCGCGTGGAAGAAAACGAACTCCGCATCACCACGCTCAAGAACCGCCTGGCCCGCGCCCAGAAGCGCATCGCCCCCTATCTCAAGAAGGGCACCCGCCTCTCGGATGAGTTGATCGCAGAGCGCCGCGCAGCCGGCCGCCGTGAGTAAAATCGTCCTCGACGCCTCGGCCATTCTGGCCGTTCTAGGCCAAGAGCGGGGCAGCGCGACAATTCTGCCCCACCTAGAAGACGCAGCCGTAAGCACATTCAATCTGGCGGAGGTGCATGGCAAGCTGGTCAGCCGCGGCGTCCCCGAAGAAGATGCCTGGGAAGCTGCTCGCAGCGTAGCAGCGGAGGCGGTGGACTTCGACAGCCAGCAGGCCCGCCTTGCGGGAGCGCTAGTCCCCCAAACACAAGCGTCAGGCCTGTCATTGGGCGACAGGGCCTGTTTAGCTTTAGGAATAACTTTGAAGTCCACAGTCTACACCGCTGATCAAGCGTGGAAGACTCTTAAGCTGGGTATCAAGATTCACGTAGTTCGCTAACCCAGTTTCACTGCGGCAAAATCGGCCCGCCACCAGCAGCCATCTGCGCCCGCTGCGCATCCATAAACCGCGAGAGCGTCGTATACCCCTGATACAGCCGGTACAAGACCCATAAATGGAACGCCGCCCCGAGATAGTCGGTAATCAGCAGCATGATCAACCCGTCCGCGAGATAGAGCCCCATGCCGACGAAGAACGGCCACTTGTGCCCCTGCTTCCCGAAATACCAGAACAGCAGGAAGAGTCCGGCAATAAAGGCATTCACGACAAAGGCGAGCGCAATGCCGGTCGTACCAGCCTTTTGCGCCACCGCATCCACAATGGAAGTCACTCCCAAGCCAAAAAGAAAGTGAAGTTGCGCCCCCGAAACAGACAGCACAGAGTTCACCATGGAAAGCCCGGCAATCCACAAAAACCAGCTCGAACAAGCCTTGCCAACAGCTTCGAGGCGCAGCCGTTGGACGGTGGCAGTATCAAGAGGCTCGGGATTCATGGCAATGGTCGACATTTTCGGCTGCTCCCCCTGGCTCGGCAAAGTTCCCCACCGAGAATTGCGGAAGGGTAACACGACCGGGCTCAAGGTTCCAAAAGATTTAGAAGCCCGTGTGGCGCTGGCGCCTCGCCCGCGAGGTCTTGCTGGAAAAGGGCCTTGAAGCTGAGTCCTAAAGAAGCCTCAAAGCGGACAGCCAAGCGAATAAACTCAAGCTACCACCGAAATCAAGGGCCCACCGTCCCCCAGCACCTCGCCAATTTCAGCAGCCGGAACACCAGCAGCCTTCAGCGCCGCAAGCAACCTGGAAGCATCCGCCCCAGCCACAGAGATCAGCAACCCACCCGCAGTCTGCGGATCAAAGAGCAAAGTCTTCATCTCGTCGCGAATACCGTCCCCATAGTCCACGAGGCACTCGGCAAACTCGCGGTTGGCATTCAGGCCGCCCGGAATATTCCCCGCCCGGATACACTCAAGAGCACCTTCCATAACCGGAATCTTGCCCGCAAAAAACCGCAAGCTTACCGTCGAGGCCAGCGCCATCTCCCGGGCATGGCCGATCAATCCAAACCCAGTAACGTCGGTCAGCGAGTGGACCTCGAAGCGTTCAGGCTTTTCGCGGGCGGGGGCGCCCGCGCTACACAGGACTTCGGACGCCGTTTTATTTAGAGTGGTCATCGACTGAATGGCAGACGCGATCCATGAGGCCTCGGCGGTCCCCTTCTTAATCGCCGTCGAAATCACGCCCGTTCCCAAAGACTTCGTAAACAGCAACCGGTCGCCAGCCTGAGCGCCACCATTCGCCAGCACCCGCTGCGGATTCACCAAACCCGTAACAGCATAGCCAAACTTAATCTCCTCATCGCGAATGCTGTGTCCGCCGATGATGGTGCAACCGGCCTCGACCATCTTGGATAGACCGCCCGCCAGAATGTGTTCCAGAATCTCGGTGTCTTCTTTGTCCGGGAAGCACACCATGGCCAGAGCCGTTGTGGGTTTTCCGCCCATGGCGTAAACGTCGCTCAAGGCATTCGTTGCCGCAATCTGGCCGAAGGTGTAGGGATCGTCGACGATTGGCGTAAAGAAATCGACAGTCTGGACCAGGGCCGTGTCTGGTCCGAGCAGATACACCCCGGCGTCGTCGGCGTGATCAAAGCCGACTAGAACGTTCGGGTCATGTTGCCGGGCTAATTTCCCAAGCACCGTGTCCAGCACCGCCGGACTCAGCTTGGAAGCTCAACCCGCAGCCTTAACCTTCTCAGTAAGCCGCACTTTTTTCATTTCCAACATAATCTTTAAGCTTGTGTGGCGCGGGCGTGCCGCCCGCGAGGTCGGTCCAGCAGGAACCCAGCAGAGTAGCCCTCGAAGCAAAGCCTCTGAGCCGTTACTTCACACCCACCCGCAATACCCGAATCTCCGGCGCACTCTGATTCCACTGCGCAGAAACATGCTCAAACGCCATCTGAAACCTAGCCGATGCCCCCGGAACCAAGGGCGCCGCCGCAAACTCCACCGCATCCTCATACACGCCATTCTGCTTAAGAATCCGCAGGTCGGCGCGTTCCTTCTGCGCCACCTCGTTCATCGAGCTCCAGAACGTAGCCTCGACGCGGGCAGCGGTAACGGTTTTATCGCCGCCGTTCGTAATCTTGCCCTCAATGTAAGTAATCTCGCCGCCCACCAGATTCTCCGCCCGGCTCAGCTTGATGTCGGAAATCTGCAGGCGCGAAGCGTAAGCGTCTGGCGCAGTGGGCTCGGGAGCATGGTCGCCGCGGACGAGAAAGAGTCCGGTGCCCGCCACCAGCAGCACAAGCGTCAACCCAACGGCGAAAATGCGCAAGCGGGAATTGGCGCTGGCAGCAGGTTCATTTTTTGGTGTAAGAAAGCTCATGACGATTCGAGCTTGATTCTACAGGGTCGAGCGGGCTTCAGCATTTCGCGGGCGAGGGCGCCCGCGCCCCCCGAGCTTATTGTTAAACCCAGCCTACTCCCCGCCCACAGTCAAGCCATCAATCCGAATCGTCGGCGCCGCCACAGATCCCCGGAACTCCAAATCGCTGCCAATCTCGGTAATGTGAAAGAACATATCTTTCAAATTCCCGCCCACAGTAATCTCTTCCACGGGATAAGCCAATTGTCCGCCAGAAATCCACATCCCCCCAGCCCCACGCGAGTAGTCGCCAGTTACAAGATTGGAACCGTGCCCCAGGAACTCGGTCACATAAAGCCCTTCCGAAATCCCAGCAATGATCTCCTGTGGCGACTTAGTCCCCGGCTGCAGGAAGTAATTCCCCGGCCCAATGCCAGGCGTGCCGGCCAGTCCGCGGGACGCATTCGCCGTAGTCTCCATCTTCAGCTTGCGCGCGGTATAAGAATTGAGAAGATACGATTTCAGGATGCCATTCTCGATCACCACGGTGCGGCGGGTCGGAATGCCTTCGCCGTCAAACGGGCTGGTTCCGAATCCGCCAACAATCGTACCGTCGTCAATCACGGTCACGTTGTCGCCGGCAATTCTCTCGCCTAACTTGCCCGCAAGAAACGACGCCCCGCGATAAATGGAGTCGCCGTTCACGCCTTCGAAAATGTGATCGAGAATCGAGCGCGAAACCAGCGGATCGAAGACGACCGGAACCTGCGCCGTCTTGACCTTGCGCGCCCCCAGCCGCCGCAGCGCCCGTTGCGCCGCCACTTTGCCAATATGCTCGGGAGATTCCAAAGCCTTCAGGCTGCGCGACATGTGGTACCAGTAGTCGCGTTGCATCGCACCATCATCAGCTTGCACAATTGGAACAGCCACCAGCGAGCAATACGACCTTCGGTACTCCCCGAGGAATCCAAGCGAGTTGGCCAGAATACGATGGCTGGTCGAGGCATCAAATGAGCCGCCTTCGGAGTTCTTGATGCGGGGATCGTAGTCGAGCGCGGCTTTCTCCGCCCGGCGGGCATATTCGATGCGCTCTGCCCCCAGCAGCGAGTAGACATCCGGGTGAAATAAATTCAGCTCGTTGCGGTGCTGTCCTAACAAAGCTGCGTCAGGCAAGCCCGCAAACGAGTCTTCCGAAGTAATCTGTGCCAGATCGCGAGCCGAGCTCACCAGCTTCTCAATCCCCGCCAGCGTCAGATCGCTGGTGTAGGTGCTGGCCGTGCGTTTGCCAAAAAACACGCGCACGCCCAAGGCCCGCGAGCCAGCTTCCTTCAGAGTTTCAACTTCGCCCAGCCGCACGACCGTCGAGAACTCATCGCCCTCCTGGACGACCGCCTCAGCGGCCGAAGCACCAGTAGCCATCGCGCGGCGGACAACATCGGCCGCCAGTTCGCGTAAATCCGTTGAAATTTCAGGAGCAATTTGTGTTTCAGGCATAAATTCAATTCACCACGGAGACACGGCGACACGGAGAAAGAGTCGCAAACCAAGAATTAAAATGAAAATCAGGGCATTCCAAATCTACAGAAATCAAGAATTGCATCGGTTCCATTTTCTCCGTGTCTCAGTGTCTCCGTGGTGAAAAGACTCTTGGTAGAGGAAAGCCTTATTGCATGTATCCGCCAGTATCCCGTTTAGCAGTACCGCCCACGGTCAGCCGGTCCACCTTAATTGTCGGAATACCCACTCCCACAGGCACAGACTGCCCGTCCTTGCCGCAGGTTCCCACACCCTCATCCAGCTTCAAATCATTTCCGACCATGGAAACCCGCGTCAAAACATCCGGCCCATTCCCGATCAAAGTCGCCCCACGCAAAGGCGCAGTAATCTGCCCGTCTTCAATTAAATAAGCCTCAGACGCCGAGAACACAAACTTCCCGTTGGTGATATCAACCTGCCCGCCACCAAAATTCACCGCGTACATGCCGCGCTTCACCGAGCGAATAATATCTTCGGGATTGTCCTGCCCGGCCAGCATGTAAGTGTTCGTCATGCGCGGCATGGGAATATGCTCGTAGCTTTCGCGTCGACCGTTCCCGGTATCCGGCATACCCATTAACCTGGACGAAAGTTTATCGCTGATGTAATTCTTCAGAATGCCGTTTTCAATGAGAACGGTCTCCTGTGTCGGGTGGCCTTCATCGTCAAAATTCAAAGATCCGCGTCGCCAGGGCATCGTTCCGTTATCAACAATCGTGCACTTGTCGCTGGCCACGCGCTTGCCCAGCAATCCGGCAAACGCGGACGTCTTCTTGCGGTTGAAGTCCGCCTCCAGACCGTGGCCGATCGCCTCATGCAGTAGCACCCCCGGCCATCCGGGACCAAGAACAACTTCCATTTCCCCTGCCGGAGCCTCGCGCGCGTCCAACTGCAAAATCGCCTGCCGCGCCGCTTCGCTGGCAAAGTGTTCCGGAGAAGAAATCGGATCCGAGAAAAACTCGATCGCCACCCGTCCGCCTCCGCCCGAACTCCCGCGCGCTGAATTCGTCTCCGTCTTGGCAATACACCCAACGTTGAACCGCGCCAAAGGCTGCGAATCCTCGGCATAGGTGCCATCCGAGCCGACGATCAAAATCCGCCGCAACTCGTCGCCATAGCTCACACGCACTTCTTTAATCCGCGAATCGTAGCTGCGGGCCGCCACGTCGGCGCGTTCGAGCAAGGTCACCTTCGAGGAAATTTCCGCATCCACGGAAGGCAGTGCGACCGGGTAAAGACTCCGCCCAGGCTTCTGCTGGAATGCGGCCACAGTTTCTTTCGATGGTCCGCTGGCGATCAGCGCAGCTGTTTTCGCCGCGTGCAGCATACGCTCGGGGGAAAGGTTGTCGGTATAAGCGTATCCGGTTCGCTCCCCGGCAAGCACTCGCACGCCGCAGCCCGCCGAAATGCCCTGCGACGCCGATTTCACCAGCGACTCATCCATGCTCAGCGAAGTCGAAGTCTGGTACTCGAAATACAAATCCGCATAGTCGCCGCCGGCGGACAGAGCTGCCGCCAGATAGCGTTCCAGGTCGCGCTGCTGAATGCCGAAGTGGGAGAAAAAGAACTTATTGTCCATAGGATATAGATGCCATAGCAGCGTTCACGAAGCAGGGCCGATCCTTCATTATCCCACAGCGTTCCGGCCCTCCAGAATTGCCAATTCCGGTTCGCAAGCCTGGAATGCCTTTTCGTAACCCATCGGTAGGCCAACCTACTTGGAGCGGGGCGAGGCAGAGGTTCGGCTTTCGCACTTACCCCCATAAGTAGACTTGCCCGGAAAGGCCGCCTGGCGACACCATCAGGGCCATGATCGCCGCCGAAGCTCTCTCGCGCACCCTCGAAACCTACCTCGCGGGCTCACGCAACGCGATCGTTCTGGAAGACGGCGCCGAGCTCTTCGATCTCAGCCGCGCTAAATACTCCCTCTCTGGCGACTACGGCAAGTGCCTGCTCCACCTCTGGTCCGACGAGCGCAACGCCGTGCGCCGCGTTCTTGAAGCCGAAGAAAAGAAGGGCACGCTACAACCCACGGTTCAGCGCATGGGCCAGCCGCGACCCTCGAAGCTGGAAATTTGCCGCAGCCTCGACCTGCGGACAACCAATTCCCGCAAGGCTGCGCGGGCTGCCTACCAACACCAGCTCCAGCGGAGGCTGGAACGACTGTTCCCCGAGTTCCGCATGGTCCACATGACCACGGGCGCGAATCTTGAGCAATCGTTCGGCCCGGTCTACGCCCGCGGTTTGCTCCGTCGAGGCCAAAGCGGGTTTGCCGTTTTCGGCGTCAATGCCCAGGAAACCCAAGCCTCGATTGATGCCTCGTTGACCTTCGCCATTCTGTGGTTCGACCTTTGCCGTAAGACACACGTCAACAAACTGCATGTCGAAGGCCTGAGGCTCTTTGTCCCCGCGGGCACGGCCGACCTGGTTCGCGCACGCATGGCCCACCTCAACCAATCGGCCGCAAAATGGCAGCTTTACTCCGTCGACGAGAGGGAAGACTCCGTAACTGAACTGGACTGCCGGGATCGCGGCAATATCGATACTCGACTGGTCCGGCTACCCGATGAATCTGCGGCGCATGAGCGTTTCCGGGCGGCAATTGAAGAAGTGCAAGCCATCCTCCCCGAAGCCGAGATCGCTATCCTTTCGCCCGGAGAGATCGCCTTCCGCCACCAGGGGCTTGAATTCGCCCGTTCCCGCTGGGTGCTCGAGGCGGGCTCGTTTGGTAGTCGTACCGAGACGGTTTTCGGAGTCGGCGCCGAGGAAACTGCCCTAACGGAAAGCACGCGCGCCCGCTTCACCCGCCGCGTCCATGAAATTGCTGAAGTCCGGCATGCAGAAGGCCCCCGCGACCACCCGCTCTTCCGCCTTCATCCCGAGCGCTGTCTGGAGAGGCTGGCACTGGCCAATGTCAGCGCCCTCGACAAGCGCCTCGATCCAATGTGCCGTTACAGTCAGATGCCGGTCTTCTCCGCCGCGGATCGCGCCATGATCGATGTCCTGGGCATGACCCGCGAAGGACGTCTGGCGGTTCTGGAACTGAAGGCGGAGGAAGACATCCACCTGCCGCTGCAAGGTCTCGATTACTGGTCCCGCGTCACATGGCACCATGCCCGCGGCGAATTTCCGCGTTTCGGCTACTTCCCCGGCCGCGAGCTTGCCCCCGCCATGCCACTGCTCCTTCTCGTCGCCCCCGCGCTACACGTCCACCCGGCCACCGATACTCTGCCGCGCTACCTGTCTCCGGAAATAGACTGGATGCTGCTGGGCATCGACGAACATTGGCGCCAAGGCCTGCGCGTAATCTTCCGCAAGCGCCCGGGTGAGCCGGTAACGAAACCCGCAGGCCGGGATCAGCAAACAGCCGCCTAAGTCGAGACCCTCAGGCCACACGCCCTAGGCTTGATGGTCTTAAGCTCTAGTTTTAAGTTGTCATCTTGAGCGCAGCATCCGCGCGCCAGCGCGGGCATGCGCAGCCGAAGGACCTCTGCTCAACTGCGCTGCCGAATTCTGAAGCTCATGCCATGACACCCGGCTCGGTAGGAGGGCAGAGAGAAATCGAGCAACCCAATCATCGGGGTTCCAAAGTGCGAAAGAACTCCTCGCGAATGGCAGACACGGTAGAGCGGGCGTTCAGGCCCGCGTTAAGGTTCCAGAATTGAGGGGCTTTAGCCCCCGGGGTGAGGGGTAGATCTCCCAGGCGCTGAGATGAAGCCGCTGCGAGGCATTCAAGACGAAGCCACTTGCGGGCGAAAAATCTATTTATCAATTTGGAATTTCGGTCGTCGTTGGGGGTTTGGCAAAGGCGTTCAAAATCACCAACCCGGGGGGCTGAAGCCCGACATCTTTCGAGCGTGAACGCCGGCCTGAAGGCCAGCTCTACCGTGTCGGAATGAGGTCGAAAGAAAGCAAGAACAAAAGCTCCCGAACATTTAGGGACCACCATACGCCGCGCAATCGCCAGCTCTACCGCGACCGCCGCAGGCGCCCCTAGGCCTTCGCCGGGTCGCCCTTCTCCACATTCAGCCCCAAGTCCAGCAGCGCCTTCTGAGCCTTCTTGGCGTCAAATTCCCCCAAGCGCGCCAGTTGAGAAAGCGCCGCGCCCGCAATCGCTTCGGCGTTTACTTCAAAATGCTTCCGCAGATGCTGGCGATTGTCGCTGCGTCCAAACCCATCCGTGCCGAGGGTCGCCATGCGCGTCCCCAGCCAAGGCGCCAGTTGATCCGGAACAGCCTTCATGTAATCGGTTGCCGCAACGATCGGCCCCTCGGACCCGTCGAGCACCTTTAGGATCTGCGGACGCTTCGCCGCTTCGGCCGGGTGCAGCCGGTTCCACCGTTCCGTCTCCAACGCTTCCCGCCGGAGCTGGTTGTAGCTGGTGACGCTCCAAACATCGGCATGAATATTGTGTTTCTCAGCGAGAATGGCCTGGGCCCGCACGGCTTCATTCAAGATCGCGCCGCTGCCGAAAAGTTGCAGCGTAGCTTTGCCAGCGCCCGCTTTAAATTTGTAGATGCCGCGCAAGATCCCCTCACGGCAACCCTCCGGCATATCGGGCATGGGATAGTCTTCGTTGTACAGCGTGATGTAGTAGAAAAGATTCTCGCCCTTCTCATACATCCGCCGCATGCCGTCCTGAATAATGACGGCTACTTCGTAGACGTAGGCCGGGTCGTAGGACGCGCAGGTTGGGACGGTGCTGGAGAGCACCAGACTGTGCCCATCCTGATGCTGCAACCCCTCGCCCGAAAGCGAAGTTCGACCAGCCGTACCTCCCAGCAGAAAGCCCTTGCCGCGAGCATCCGCAAACGCCCAGATGGCGTCACCGACGCGCTGGAATCCGAACATTGAGTAATAGGTGAAGAACGGAATCATGGGAATGCCATAGTTGGCATAGGCCGTTCCCGCGGCGGTGACCGACGCCATCGAGCCCGCTTCGGTGATACCCTCCTCCAGAATCTGTCCGTCTTTTTCCTCGCGGTAGTAGAGGAGCATGTCCTGATCGTGCGGCTTGTAAAGCTGTCCCTGGCTGGCGTAGATGCCGACCTGCCGGATGATGGATTCCATGCCGAAAGTACGGCCTTCGTCGGGAATGATCGGAACCACGAGCTTGCCGATGGCGGGTTCCTTCATCAGATTGCGGAGCAGACTGACAAATCCCATCGTCGTGGAGACGGCTCGGCCCTTCGAGCCGGAGGTGGATTCGGAGAAGAACTCCAGAGGCGGGGTCTTGAAGTCAGACTTCTTGACGACGCGCGTGGGCATGAAGCCGCCGAGTTCTTTGCGGCGGGCTTTCATGTACTGAATTTCCGGGCTATCGTCGGCGGGGCGATAAGGCGTGCCCTTATGTGCGGCTTCTTCCGGAATCGGAATGTCGAAACGTTGGCGGAACGCCGAGATGGATTCATCGCTCAACTTCTTTTCCTGGTGCGTGGCGTTGCGCGCTTCCGCGGAACCCAGGCCGTAGCCTTTCACGGTCTTCGCCAGAATCACAGTCGGCCGCCCCGAGGGAGCCATTGCCCGCAGGTAGGCGTTGTAGATCTTTTGGGGATCATGGCCGCCGCGGCGTAAGCGAGAGAGCTCGTCGTCGCTCATGTTCTCGACCAGCTTCAGCGTCTCAGGATATTTTCCGAAGAAGGCTTCGCGGACGTTGACGCCGCCCTTCGCCTTAAAGCTCTGGTACTCACCGTCAACGCACTCTTCCATGCGCTGGAGCAGCATGCCGGATTTGTCTTTGGCGAAAAGTGGATCCCAGTCGGAACTCCAGATGACCTTGATGACATTCCATCCGGCGCCGGCGAAGGCAGCTTCGAGCTCATTGATGATCTTCCCATTGCCGCGCACCGGCCCGTCGAGACGCTGCAAGTTGCAGTTGACAACAAAAACCAAATTGTCGAGCTTCTCGCGCGAAGCCAAAGTCAGCGAGCCCATCGACTCGGGCTCATCCGTCTCCCCGTCGCCAACAAAAGCCCAAACCTTTCGCGGCGTCTTCGTGATCAAACCGCGATTCTCCAGATACCGCATAAAGCGCGCCTGATAGATCGCATTGAGCGGCCCCAAGCCCATCGAAACCGTGGGGAAGCTCCAGAAATCCGGCATCAGCCACGGGTGCGGGTACGAAGAAAGGCCCGGAGTGTCGCGCAGCTCGTGCCGGAAATTCCGCAGATGATCTTCCGAGAGGCGGCCTTCGAGGAACGCCCGCGAGTAAACGCCCGGCGAAGCGTGGCCCTGAAAATAAACGAAATCTCCCGGCTCTTCGCCATACTTCGCATGGAAGAAGTGGTTGAAGCCCACCTCCAGCAGCGCTGCCAGCGACGAATACGTAGAGATATGTCCGCCGATTCCGGCATCTTCCTTGTTCTGGCGATGCACCATGGCCATGGCATTCCAGCGAATCAGGCTCTTGATGCGGCGCTCGAGGGCTCGGTCGCCGGGATAAGGAACTTCGTCCTCGACCGGGATCGTGTTCTTATAGGGCGTGTTGAGTTTGGTGGGGACGTCCACGCCGACTTCGCGGGCGTGGTTGGTGAGGGCGTCGAGGAGGGCAGTGCCCTGGCCGGAGCCATCCTGCTTCACAATCTGGTCAAAGGCTTCAATCCACTCGGCAAGTTCGTCGAAATCGGGCGTCACCCGGGCTGTGCTGGTCGCATTCATTCACTAAGTATGCCCCTAAGCGGCAAGTTAGCGCTACCCCTTCGCCGAATGGCTGAACCCGCGTTCACAGCGAACCCGAAGGAAAAGAACCTCGAGCTAACGAAGGCACTCGGCTACTGTCCCGGACACACCGTGTGCTGGTCATTCTGAAAGCTGAGCCAGCTATGTACCGAGGTCGCCCGCGCATCGCCAAAATAAGGGATAAACACCAGCGATTGCAGGTTGTAGGTGAACCCGTTCAAGGTGTAGGAAAAAGTTCCGTAGTTCACGTTGCCTTCCAGCGGGTCCCCATTCTCCATCACGTTGTTATCCGTGCAATTCACGGCGTTATCCACGAAGGGATCATCCATCCACTCGCCAATCTCATGGCTCAGAGCCGAAACATCCTCGGAGAAGGAGCCCGCGTGGTCGACGTAAGTGAACGTAGCGTAGGTCTGTCCGGCCGGCTCGGAAGCATTCGCGCTGTGATAGCCGCCAATGCAGCAGCCGCCCTGTGTGAGATAAACATCGTAGGTCACGAAAATCGGGAGCGCCCCTGGGTTGATCTGCGTGAACTTCGTCATGTAGGCCTGCAATTTGGCGTCGAAGGCGTTGATGTCATAGGTGCCGACTTTGCCCGCGCCGAAAGGGTTCGTGATGACGGTGCCCTGGGCCTTCGCAACGGTAATCGATTGTTCCGCCAGAACCGTCGGAGTGCCCAGCAGAACGTGATATTTGGGACGCGACTTCACGGTACTCCAGAAATTTCCGCGCTGGTAGGCGTCAATGTACTGAGTCGTTCCCAGATTCACGCCGCCCTGTGTGAAATTCAGGCTGGGATTGAATACGGGCGACGCGAGGGTGTTCTGAATAATGGTCTTGCCGCTCGCCAGCTTCTTCGCCACCGGATCAAAAGTCAGGTTGCCGTTGCTCACGCCATACACCATCTTGATCGGAATGATGAAAACGGGAATCGTTGTGGTCACATTCGTACTGGTGGGATTCGTGCCGACCATGGTGAAAGTGATGGGCTGATGCGTCAGGTCGGTAAATTTGCCCTTCCACTGTGTCAGTTGCACAGCGGCTGCGGCCCTCGGCGCAGCTCCATTGAGCCTTGGAGGACGGACTGCGTACAGGGGCTTGGCGTCAGGCCAACTAGTTGTTTTTGTTTGGGCGGAAGCTGCGGTTGGAACGCCGGCTGTGGCAAAACACACGACAAGTAGGAGAAAACTGCTGCAAATGGCTTTCATTGCAATACCTTCCTGGAATGGGGGGATTGAAGTGTTTTGGCGGCGAACAGCGGGCCGTTGCGCTGCTCGAAAGTAGCACAGCGCCGCAGCAGATGGCCACACGGAAATCTCGCGCTAAACATCTACTAGGGCAAGTAGTCGGTGCCGGCCACAGGTAGACTCCCGTCATT
>Ga0209863_10000162_pt1 | contig 42015 bp, 30 predicted proteins | sample OrgsoiDNA2013046_FD_185796 | JGI IMG/M metagenome (GOLD analysis project Ga0209863, IMG submission 185796) | Permafrost soil microbial communities from the Arctic, to analyse light accelerated degradation of dissolved organic matter (DOM) -... | ecosystem: Environmental > Terrestrial > Soil >...
GCCTCTCTAAAAGAGCAAAATGGCGCCTCTCTAAAACCTGAGACGCATACGCCCTCGTTTGCCCTTGACTTCCCCGTCGTTGTTATAGACGAGATGACAAAGGTTGGAGCATGGTTTATGGCTACACGAAACACAATGTGAATTGAAATGTACCTCAGCGGCTGAAGCCGAAAGAACTTTGAAGCTTTACCGCAGGCATAAATGCCTGCTCCACCCCGTGCCGGAGCAAAAAAAGCGCGTTGATCTGTGGATGGCTTGATTCGCGTTTACTCGCGGCTAATAAGCGTCTTGATCCGCGACCATCCGCGACCATCCGTGTTAATCCGCGGTAAGCGTTTCTATAAGCCCAGGTAGGCGGCCCGCACCATGTCATTAGTCAGAAGATTTTTTGAAGCATCTTCCAGGATGATGGAGCCATTCTGCACCACGTAACCGCGGTCAGAGATAGTGAGACCGCTCACCACGTTCTGTTCCACGATCAGCATGGTGATGCCTTTTTTGCGGACTTCCTGGATTTTTTCAAAGACTTCGTCAACGATCTTGGGCGCGAGGCCGAGAGAAGGCTCATCGAGGAGAAGAAGTCTGGGTTTGGCCATGAGGCCGCGTGCGATGGCGACCATCTGTTGTTCTCCGCCGGAAAGTGTTCCTGCGAGTTGTTCCATACGCTCAGCCAGTCTGGGGAACAGGGCCAGTTGTTCTTCGAGCGACTGTTTGACATCGCCACGGGCTCGAGGCGTGTACGCGCCGAGGGAGAGATTTTCGCGCACCGTAAGAAACGGAAATACCTGGCGGCCTTCCGGAACATGGCTCACGCCGCGCTCCACCATTTCATGAGCGGGGACGCGGGAGACATCCTGTCCGGCAAAACGCAGGGCCCCGGCGGCAGGGTGCTTCATTCCGGAAATCACGCGTAGCGTGGTTGTTTTGCCTGAGCCATTGGAGCCGATGAGCGTGACGATCTCGCCTTCATTCACTTTGAGCGTGATGCCGAAGAGCGCCTGAAGGTCTTTGTAGTAGGCCGTGACGTTTTCCAACTCGAGCAGCGGACGCGCGGAGGTGCTTGCCAGGTTTGCGGCAGGGTTGGTGTTGGTGGATGTCATGAGCGCTCCAGCTCTTTATATTTCGGTCCAAGATACGCTTCAACCACGGCGGGATTTTTCACCACGTCGGCGGGAATGCCTTCAGCGATCTTGGCCCCGTAGTCGAGCACCACTACACGGTCGGCGATCTTCATCACGACTTTCATTACGTGCTCCACGCCGCCAACGACGCTGACGCCCCATTCTGGCAGACGTTTGATGAGATCGGCGAGAGCGAGAGCTTCACTGGTGGTGAGGCCGGAGACTACTTCATCAAGCAGGATGAGTTTTGGTTTGGTGGCGAGAGCGCGGGCGATTTCAAGGCGTTTGAGAGCTGCCAGGGGGAGTCCGCGGGCCTGAAAGTTTTTGACCGCAGACATCTGGAGGAAGTCGAGGATCTTTTCTGCTTCGTTCTCTGCCTGTTTCAGGTTTCCGGTATGCATGAACGCGCCGAGCATCACGTTTTCTATCACGCTGAGGCTGGCGAGGGGCTTTACGATTTGAAATGTCCTGCCAATGCCGAGGCGCGACGTCTCATGGGGCGCAAAGCGGGAGACGTCTTTTCCGCCAAAAAGAATGTTGCCCTCGTCAGGATGAAAGAAGCCGCTGATCAGGTTGAAGGCCGTGGTCTTGCCCGCGCCGTTGGGGCCGATGACGAACAGGATTTCGTTGTCGTTCAAGGTGAAGGAGACGTTCCTTACGGCGGTGAGCCCGCCGAAACGCTTGGTTACTCCGCGGAGTTCAAGGACACTGGCCATGCTCAATCGCCTCCTTGTGCTGGTGCAGCCGGAGTAAGCGCAGGAGGCAGCGGCGGTTTGTCTTGTCCACGGACTTTGCGTTCAAAGCCGCCGACAATTCCTTCCGGCAGGAAGAGGACGACTACAACGATGAGAATTCCGTAGATGAGCAGGTGGCTTTCCTGGAATTGGTTCTTGAAGAGTTCTGAAGCCGAGAGCAGGAGGACCGCACCGACAATTGGCCCAATCAAGGTCCCTGCGCCGCCGAGCATGGTGATGATGGCCATTTGCACGGAGATGTCAATGTTGAGGATGCTGTCAGGCACGATGAACTGAAAGGCGCTACCGTAAAGGGCGCCACCCAGCGCGGTAAGGAAGGCGCTGATGAGCAGCGCACGCAGTTTGTAATTCGCGGTATCAATGCCCACGGCGCTGGCCGTGTCTTCGTCTTCACGGATCGCCATGAGGTAATAACCGAAGCGCGAGCGCGATGTCCATGCGTTGATGGCGAACGTGACCAGGGCGAGAGCAACGGCGCAGTAGTAAAACCAGCGCCAGAATCCCTGGCCAGAAAAGAGTGCGGGAACGGAGAGTCCGATGGCACCGCCGGTGATGGCCAGGTTGGTGGCGACCAGACGAAGCACTTCGCCGAAGGCGATGGTGGAGAGAGTGAAATAGGGGCCGCGCAGGCGAAACACGATTTTGCCGATAATCGCCGCGAATGCGGTAGCAAGAAGCGGGGCGAGCACGAAGGCGATCCAGCGAGGGACGCCATGGGCTGACGCAATGGCTAATCCATAAGCGCCCAGGCCAAAATAGGCGGCGTGACCGAGAGAGAGTTGGCCGGCATAACCGCCGACGAGGTTCCAGGCTAGTCCGAGGGCCGCGAATAAGGCAATGCGGAAGAATACCTGCATGAGGTAATTATTCTGGATAAAAATGGGCAGCAGTACGGCGATGATGCCGAGCGCGATGAGGGAGTACAGACGCCAGCCCTGAAGTTCATTCTTCATGCGCGCTGCCTCCCAAAGAGACCGCTGGGCTTGAGTGAGAGCATCAACAGGAAAAGAACGAAGTCAACAGCGAGGGCCCACTGGTTGCCGATGTAAAGGCTGGTAAGGCTTTCCGCAACGCCGAGAGCGAGGCCGCCCATGGCCGCACCTTCAATGGATCCCATGCCTCCGAGCACGACGATGACGAAAGCTTTGAGGGTGTAATCTTCGCCGACGCTGGGGAAGAGATAGAGCGCTGGCAGGAGCAATCCTCCGGCAATCCCGGCAAAGGCGATGCCGAGGGCGAAGCTGATTCCCTGAATGCGCGTGACGTTGATGCCCATCAAAGGCGCGACTTCACGGTTCTGCGCGATGGCGCGAGCGGCCTGTCCGGTACGGCTGCGAACCACAAACTGCTGCAAGCCGATAATGAAGACGGACGCGATCACGAACGAAAGCACGGCGGCGGCGTTCAGTCCGAACGGGCCGAAGCGCAGAGTTTTGTTTACCAGTGCGAGATTGGTCTGGTGATAGTCTGCGCCGAAGGCGAGCTGCGCGGTATCGACCAGGATCAGCGAGATTCCTGTGGTCATGAGAATCTGCATGAAATCGGAACGGTCGCGGATGGGCTGAATCAGCGCGCGATAGACGAGAAAGCCGAAGGCGAAGAGGAACAATCCCGCGAATACAAAGCCGATGTAGGGATCAATTTTGAAGCGATCAAAGAGAATATATGTGACATACATGCCCACCATAAGGAAGGCGCCATGAGCAAAGTTTACGATGCGCATGACGCCGAAGATGAGGGCGAGTCCCATGCCGATGAGCGCATAGAGCGATCCGGTTAGAAGACCATTCATGCAGGCTTGCAGAAAAGCTATCACAGCTTTCGCGTCCTCTCTTTAAGAGACCAGCCTTCGACAGACCGGCCTTTAACCAAGGGTTTACGTGAGGGCCTGTTTATTTGCGTTCACTCCATTTGGGAGCCGGGATGATGGGCTTACCGTCAGCAGCGTCAGCGGGGAAGACGACTTTATAATGTCCGCCCTGGACCTGCGTGATCAGAACCGGATGCTGGTTCTGTCCGCCGGCGTCAAAGTGTACCGGACCAAACGGCGTGGTGGCCTGGTTGAGGGCTTTGATGGCATCGCGAATTTTGGCCGAGTCGGCAGATCCGGCATCATTCATAGCTTTGGCGGCTGCTTGCAGCGATGCGTAAGCCTGAATGGCGTGATAGGCAGGATGCGAGTTGAAGCGCTTGAAGTATTCTGCATCAAATTCCTTGCCGCCGGGCCACTGTGCAGATGGAAGCCATTGTGAAGTGGAGAAGGTATATTCCGCGTTCTTGCCTGCGCCCTTGGCGGTAGGGAATTCAGCGGCGGCAAATCCTGTGCCGGCCGATGTGTAGTACCTGGGATTGAGGTCCACTTCCTGCGACTGGCGCATCAGGGTGCCGGCATCCAGTAGATAAGAGCAGAAGTAAATTACTTCAGGATTAGCCTGCTTTACGCGCTGGAGAACGGACTTATAGTCCGGCGACTTGGCTTCATAGGACTCAATGGCAACAATGTCCATGCCATCGGCCTTGGCGGCTGCTTCCATGGCTTTGCGATTGGCCTGCCCGAAGTTGGTGTTCTCATAGACAATGGCGATCTTGCGGGGATTGCCGTTGGCTTTCAGGAAGTCGAGCGTGGCTTTGGCGTAATCCGCGGCGCCGGCGCAGATGCGGAAAATCCATGGCGACTTGGAATCCATGACGTTGTCTGCCGTTGCCGTGGGGATGATCAGCGGAACCTGGCGCTGGATCACAGCCGGAATAATGGCTTTGGTGTTTTCGCTGGAGTATGCGCCCAGCAGGATCGGCACGTGGTCCTGATCAATCAACTTGGAGACGCCCTGCACGGCCTGATCGGTCTTGCTCTGGTCGTCATACATATCCAGTTCGATCTTCTTGCCCAGCACGCCGCCCTTGGCATTGATCTCATCGAGCGCGATGGCATAGCCGTTTTTGTGGGCTTCCCCAAACGCTGCCTGACTGCCGGTGAGAGAGGTGATGACGCCGATCTTTGTAGTGTTTCCGGCGCCCTTCTGGCAGCCGATGGCGAACAACGACAACGATAATGCAAGGACTCCGCTAACTGTTCGTCTGAAATGCATGGTGATGTCTCCCACAAAGTTGATCGGGCAGGATGAATTTTAAGTCAACGGATTATACATAGAGACGAGCAGAAAAAAAGGGAGCAACAACCAAATTTGATCAAGGATCGTCGAATTTGCTCTCGCGTTCAGATACTTGTGATTCGCTACATCGCGGGCGTATGCAGCGCATCTTTTAAGAACGCATTCATCTGCGCGGTGGCTGCCTTGGCCGCAGGAGTTTCTGCGAGGGCGTTGGCGCCCATGAAGCCGTGGATTGCGCCGAGATACCGGGTACAGGTGGCGGGTACTCCCGCGAGAGAAAGCTTACGCGCGTAAGCTTCACCTTCGTCGCGAAGCACGTCACATTCGGCGGTGATAATCAGCGCGGGCGGCAGGTGTTTCAGTTGATCCGGCGAAGCGAAGATGGGGGCTGCGGCTGGATCGGTATCCGTGGCGGCATCAGGAACATATTGTCGCCAGAACCAGTTCATGGATTCTTCGGTCAAATAATAACCCTGGCCAAAGTCCCGGCACGATTGCGAGTTGTAAGCGGGATTTGCAGTGGCGGGGTAGAGAAGCGCCTGACCGAGTATGCGTGGTCCGCCGCGTTCTTTGGCGAGATGACAGACGACGGTAGCCATGTTGCCGCCTGCGCTGTCACCCGCGACGGTGATGCGGCTGCCATCGACGTTCACTTCAGCGCCGTGTTCGGCCACCCATTTGGTGGCGGCGTAACATTCTTCGAGCGGGACGGGAAAGCGTTCTTCCGGCGATCGCCGGTATTCCACGAAGACGACGGCCGCACCGGTAGCGTTGGTGATATCGCGCAGGAAACGATCGTAGGTGGTGGCGTCGCCCAGGACCCAGCCGCCGCCGTGGAAGTACATCACTACAGGAAGAGAGTCACTGGCGCCTTCAGGACGAACAATCCTGATCTTTACATCTCCACGTGGACCGACGGCAATTGTGCGGTCTTCAAACTGAGCGGGCAATTTTGTGACCGGGAAGAGTTCCTGGCCTTTTACCTGCATGGCGCGAGCCTGATCGACTGTGACCTCCCAGACCTGCGGGCGGTTGAGGTCTTTCAGGAACTGGAGGAACCATTGCGTGCGTGGATCCAGAACGGGGCGATTGCTTTGGTCAAGGGACATGTTTTTTATTTGGCTTCGCTTCTATTTTGCCGCTACCAGCGTTTTTGCCTTGGCCAGTTCCGGACGGTCTGAGTCAATGCCCTGGCAGTTCTTTAGAAGTTGAGCGTAGTACTGTGCGGCCTTTTCCTTCTGGTCGAGCTTTTCTGCGGCCTGGGCAGCTCCATTCAGTTCATTGAAGCGATTGGGATCGGTCTTGAGCGCTACTTCATATTCAGCGAGCGCTTCTTTGGGGCGATTCGATTCCAGCAGAATGTCAGCCAGCATTTCACGCGCAGGCGATTCTGTTTCACCTTTGCCGACCTTGTCTTCATTGTCAGCGACTTCGCGCAGGATGCGCAATGCATCTTCGCTCTTGCCATCCGCATAGGCCGCCCACGCCCGCACTTCGTTATGTTCATTGTTGACTATTCCAAGGTGGCCCTCTTTGTACTTTTTGCGGATCGCCCCCAGTAACTCGTCATAATGTTTCAGCGCATCGTGTGCGGACTCAGAGTCGTGCAGATGTCCGGCGGCAATTGCGCGTGCCCAATATGTAACCACTTGCTGTGACGGCGCCGCATTTTTGATCGGCTGCAAAGCCAGCGCTTCTTTCCACTGACGGCGCTCGATGGCGAAACGCGCCGCCATGCTGCTCACCATGTCGTCATAGTAGTCTTGATAATCAGATTCAATCTCGGCGCGATTCCATTTGGCCAAGGTTTCAGCCACGGCTTTTGCACTCTGGTCGTCACCGATCTGAAGGTAGGCATAGTGCTGGTAATCCATGGCATGCATGCGATGATGCGCCATATGGAAGTTCATTTCTGCCATTTTGTCGGCAGCTTTCAGGGCGGCAGCGTTGGATGCGATGGAATCCTGCCACAGCCCGAGACGGGAGAAAATATGTGACGGCATGTGAACCGCATGCGGCGACGCCGGTGCAATCTTGGCGTATTCGCGCGCGGCGGCAAGCCCAAGCGGCGCCATTTGCGGATTATCACAACTATGAATGATGTAGTGTGCAATGCCAGGATGATCAGGCTGTACTTCAAAAATCTTGGTCAGGATGGCTACAGCTTTCCTGTCCTGCGCGTGTGTGGGATCGTCTTCCGGCGCAGCGCCAAGTAAAGCTACGGCGTAGAAAGCCTGGGCCTCTGTGTCTTTCGGATTGTCGCTTGCGACCTTCTCCATCGCATTGGCGTAATTCGCCAGACGCATTTTGTGCTCGATCTCACCAGTCTGGTAGAGAGCGGAGACGGCGTCAATATATTCCTGTTCGCGTTTGGTTTTCGGCTTGAGTTCCTGAGCTTTCTTCGCGAGTTCATTGCCGCGCTGCAAATCAGCCTTGGATGGGCGAGCCCAGAGTAGATGGAACAATGTCAGCGATTGTCCCCAATAGGCCATAGCGCACTGCGGATCATTGGCGGCGACCTGTTTGAATCCGCTTTCCGCTTGCTCGTATTCAAATGAATGCAGCATGGCGACGGAGCGTTCAAAGGGCTTCTGCGATTCCGGAGCACATGAGATAGGGAATGACACGTTGCCTATCTTGTCATTGGGACCCATGTGATGGTGATCGTCGTCACCAAAGGCCGACAGAGAACAGGCAAAAAGAGTTAGACAAACGGCGGTCAGTCGCAGATTCATGTGATGCACTCCGATGCAGCGAGATTACTGAGATGGTGGCGTGGTGTCAATGAAACAGGTGGCAGGACGAGACAGTAAAAGTTTCACCACGGAGATGCGGAGAAGGTATTGGCCGCGAATGAACGCGAATGGAACGGAATTCGACATCTGGGCTACACCAGGCGCGAGGGCTGCTCCCGAGCTGAAGAAAGCGCTCGGGAGCTTACGCCCTTCGGGATGACGCGGTTTTAGATGGGTTGGCGAGCGCATCCATCAAACAGTTCGTCTGATGTGGGCCAACCCGCCACATGATTATTCTTCATCCTTATCCTGTGCTGACGCGGTTGCATGCGGATCGGGGGCTGCCAATTTGATCTCCGGCAGGTTGGCAGCTTTCAGCTTGTCATTGAGCGCTGGAAGATCTTTATCTTTTACACTCTGCCATTGCTTCGTCACTTGAGGGAACTGCTGTTCCACTTCCGCAATGCCGTTTTCGGTTTGTGTGGTGGGTGAATCGTCAACTTCCTGCAATACGCCTAGGAGCGCGAGGTACTTTACGCGCAGTCCGGCGAGAGTGGGCTGATCATTGGCCGGGCCAGGACGGCGTCCGGCGGCGCCGAGTACGCCGTTCATTAGTTCGTTGAATGCGTTGAGTGCCATGGCGATATCACTGCCAGCAGGAGCGGATTTGAGGCGGTCTTGAAGCTGCTTACGAACGTCGGTGGCCTGGGTTGAGGCGGGGACGAGGGTGAGCAGACGTTCCGTGATGTCCTGCGAGTTGGAGAACTGTTCCTTCCATGAGGCAGCCGAAGTTTTAACGCGCGGATCCATTCTGATGGTGAGTGGTTGCGTGTAGCTTTTGCCGTTGATGGTGAGCACCACGTTGTAATTGCCGGGTAGAGCCCATGTGCCTGATGGCTGGGGGACGGTGTTGTGCGGCACGGCGGAGATGGGATATTCGGGATCGAGCCCGGGAATGTCAGCATAATGCATGTCCCACAGGAAGCGATGGATGCCGGCATCGGCGGAAAGAGTTTGCGGCGGACGCACCCAGTAAGTGGGAATGTTCAGCATGGGATCGATGGGTTCGGGCTTTTCAGCGCTGGAATAACTGCGCACAACTTTGCCGGCGGCGTCTTTGATTTCCAGGGTGACCGCTGCCGTGGAGGCGGATTGCAGATAATAATTGATCACCGCTCCGTCTGGGGGATTTTCACCGGCAGGGAAATCCGGCGGCAAAGGCGTATCAGAATTCATGGACCAGCGAACGCGCGTGGCCGTCTGCGGCTTGAAGAGATAAGCATCAGACGAGATGGTCTTTTGTTCGACCTGGCGAAGAGGCGTGATGTCATCCATGATCCAGAAGCCGCGACCGTGGGTGGCGGCGACGAGGTCGTCATCTTTAATAATGACGTCGCGCACGGAGCTGGGCGCCATGTCATTACGAAGCGATTGCCAGTGATCACCATCGTCGAAGGAGACGTAAACGGCGCGTTCGGTGCCGGCGAAGAGAAGTCCGCGACGGACGGGATCTTCACGGACAACATTCACGTTTTCATTTTCCGGGATGCCCGCGACTATCGCAGTCCATGATTTGCCGCCATCATGGGTGCGCAGAATGTGCGGGCGGAGATCATCGAGACGCAGGGTGTTGATGGCCGCGTAAGCGGTTTGCGCGTCAAAGTGGCTGGCCTCCAAGATGGCAACTTTCTGGAACGGCTGCATGTCAGCGGGAGTGATGTTGGTCCACTTCTTGCCGCCGTCAACGGTGATGTGGATTTGACCATCGTCGGTGCCTACCCAGATGCGATTGATGTCCAACGGTGACGGGGCCACCGCGTAAATCACACCGCGCTGCGTTGGCTTGGCTGTTGGCTCACTGCTGAATTTGCCGATGCTGGCGGGAACGGCGAAGTCTTTGCGTGTGAGATCAGGTGAGATTTGCGTCCAACTGCGACCGCCGTTGGTGGTCTTCCAGAGATTGTTGGAAGCGAAGTAAAGAGTGTGCGGATCTTTGGGGGAGAAAACGATGGGCTCGGTGCGCACGACGCGGAAATTCTGTGAGCGGAAGGCCTTGGGCAGAATCTGCTGCGCCTGGCCGGTACGTCGATCATAGCGGGTGAGCTTGCCACCGTAGATGGTGTCGGGATCGATTGGGTCGGGGACAACGTAACCGTATTCTTCGGCGGAGACAGGATGCCATTCACGCATGGTTACCTGACCGTCATTCCCGCGGCTGGCGATGCAGGCGGAGCCGCTTTCCTGCTGTCCGCTGCAAACGCGGTAGGGGAAGGCGTTGTCAGCATTGACGTGATACATCTGCGCAGTGGGCTGGTTGTACCATGAGCCCCACGTCTCACCGCCGTTTACGCTCACGATTGCGCCCTGGTCGCTGGCAAGAATAATGATGCGGGGATCGTTGGGATTGACCCAGACGTTCTGATAGTCGTCACCACCAGGAGCGCCGCGGAAGCCTTTCCAGGTCTTGCCGCCATCGATGGATTTCCAGGTGACGGTGCTGGTGACATAGACGACGCTTGGATCTTTGGGATCAAAGCGAGGAACGGAAAGGTCACCACCACCGATGCGGCCGGCAGGACGCGCGTCCGTGGTGATGACGGCCCAGTTCTGGCCGGCGTCTTCACTGCGATAAAGCTTTACACCCTCTTTGGTGGCGACAGAGGCTAAGAGAATTTTGGGATTGCTGTCCGCAATGGCGATGTGAGATTGGACAACGCCTTCGGGTAGCCCGCCGGCGAGTGGCTGGAATGTTGTGCCACCGTCAGTGGATTTAAACAGTCCGCCGCCGGTGCCGTTCCATGCGCCGTTTTCCCATGCACCTTCACGCGCTTCCCACAACGTGGCGTAGACAATGTTGGAGTCAGAGGGATCGATGAGGACATCTGAGGCGCCAACATTTTCGTCTTTGCCAAGGACCTGCTGCCAGTTCTGGCCACCATCGGTTGAGCGATAGACACCGCGCTCTTTGTTGGGACCGTAAGGATGCCCGGCAACGGCGGCGAAGACCTTGTTGGGATCACGAGGATCGACGGCGAGCTGGGGAATCTGCTGGCCATCGCGCAGGCCGAGATGCTTCCACGTTTTGCCGGCGTCAGTGGATTTGTAAATACCGTCGCCGACGGAGAGATCAGGCCGATGCAGGCCTTCCCCGCTGCCGACGTAAACGATGTTTGGATCGGATAAAGATACGGCGACGGAGCCAATGGAGCCGGTGGGCTGATCGTCAAAAATGGGCTTCCAGGTGCGGCCGTAATCGTCCGTCTTCCAGACTCCGCCATTGCAGACGCCTATATAGAAGACGCTGGGCTGGCTGGGAACGCCGGCGATGGCGCGGGTGCGTCCGCCACGATAGGGGCCGATGGCACGCCAGTGCAGAGGCTTGAGCAGGCCGGGATCAACCTGGGCAAGAGGTGCGGGCTGGGCGGTTGCTTGTGCGGGCGTGGTTGCTGGCCGCTTGCGGCGGTGCTGCGTTGGGCGCGGTAAGCCTGGCTGCGCGGAAGATTTGGGAGATACGGGCTGGGGGGCCTGCTGGGCAGGCGAGGGAACAGCGATGAAAAAGATGGCAAGCGCTATGACGAAGCGACGTAGGAATGAGAACACGGTATCCTCCAGGGCGAAGAAGGAGGATACCGTAAAGGACGTGCCTAGCATAGGAGTAACAGGGAAACAAGGCTATCAAATAATCCTGGTTCAAGATAATCTTGGTTCAAGGCACCGTGGTTATGTAGAGTTGCGAGCCGCGGCAATCGCCCGCGCCAGCAGATAATCGTAAAATAAAATTTGTTGTGTGTGCTAATCGTCTGGGGATTGGAGCCGAAATATTGCTGGAAGCACGAAGAAGGTCATTTCTCATCCTTAAATCCAGTGAGCTGAGCTCACGGCTAACATCTTCAGGAATTTTAGAGTTGCTGGTAAGATCATTTTTTAGTGACGTCAATGCAGTGCGAGCCGCAGCTAACCTTTCGTGGCTAGGACGCTCAAAATAGGATTCGATCACATCGGTCAAGCGTAACATCTTCAATGAAACGGTTTTCTTCAACATCGCGCTTGCATCCACACATTGGGGTAAATATTGATGACTTTGCGCGCCATTAACAATTCTTGGGAAATGGACATGAAGCGGCTGCTCGAATAACGCCCCAGTATTCCTCACTGAAATATTCGAAGTAGAATCACATTCGGTATCCGTGTCAAATAATTCGTCAGAACCTAGTACGATGCTGATTGCCTTAGGATTCGAACTTGTGGCACTCGTAAAGTCGATCGGCTTGCTTTTGTAGCTCACGGTTTGATCGTCAGTCGAACCGGTTACGAGAGCCTGAGGAGAAACTGGAAGAGAGTAATGGAGAACCATCCACGTTGTGTAATTAGCTTCTGGTGCTTTGATTGGGAGGTTCGAGTCAACCTTCGACCAGCTTTGGTGCGCATAAGAATAAGAACACGGCTCCGGCAATGAAATTGAGTACCTGTCTCCAGGTCCAGCAATTAATACTTTTACTTTGTCCAATGGAATATTATTTAAAGGGAAAACGCCCGGTGGTGGGGCTGGATTCTTACATGTCGTTTGAAACGCGAGATCGTAGTTGCCTAGATCAAGAGTCGTGGAGTTGATTTTCTTGGGAAACTGGTCAGCATCCTCGCCGCCAAACATCATGGCGGGCCCATGATGCTTTGATTTTGCTGCGATGATTACGATTTTGCCCGCGTGATTTGGATCCTTGACGTAAGCCCACGGACCGTTAACCATTATTTGAACCTCTTGTTGCGCTATGCCGTTTGTCGAAAACCAAGTAATCGCGCACAACACAAGCGCGAACTTTAGCACTTTGGTTGTATATTTTGCCCTCATTTGCAAATCCCCCTTTAGAAGGTTTAGTTGACTCCGAACTCGGTGAAAGCTGCCCAATAGTATGGGTGTTTTGTATCCTTCTTAGTTCGCACTCTGGATTGGGCCCTGTTGAGGGCGGCTACCGCGCTTTCTTTTGCAACCAAAGCACCATAAAACTTTTCCATGAAATCCTTCGTTTGTTCGGAGTCAACGTTCCATCGGCTGGCAATGACTCTCGGAACGCCTGCAATGGTGAACAGACGGGCCATGCTCTCCGGATTGCCGTCTGAGCCTTCGATTGCGCCAACTGTGTCGCACGCGGAAAGCACTGTGAGTTGCAGACGTGAAAGGTTGGCCTTAGCAAGAGCGTCGTAAGTTAGAATTCCATCCGATAGCAGCAAACCTGTTTGCCCTGGCAGGGCGCTTGCATGACCGCCAAAGTGGAATATTTCACTTTCCGCTATTAGTGAACGCACAGCCGCCATCGTTGCGGAGGTCCCTTCAAGCAATTCGGATGTCCTGAAGTTGCTGGCTACGTCTCGGGCTTCCGTGATAACTTGCGGCAAAGCAGGTAATCCGTCACCTATGACGGTCGATGGCTGTGAAACTGCCGCGATAAGAATCTGGGAACGACTGGTGATAGGTAACGAGCCCCTAACACGCAATCCATAGTAAAAGCCCATTGACGATACTATGGAGAAACGATCAGAGAGATAGTCATCATGTTCGTCACGAAGAGCTACAAAAGCCAGATTCATGAGCGCGTCATCATCTTCTACAACCAAGATTCGATCTCGCGATAAATGTCCCTGGATTGGCGCGATGAGCGAATTGTAGAGCTGGCGTCCCTGTCGCTTGAGAGTTTCAAAGTCTGAAGAGGGGTCGGAGCAAAGCTGGCGGAAATTCCTGGCCAAGGAATCTATGTTCTCAGGAGCAGTTTGAATCCGGTATCCAAAAATTCCACGCTCGTCATAAACCCAAACAAAATAGCTTTCTCGTAATCGGACATAGGACACAACGGTTTGTGTTTTCAGCGCGGCAAGATGCTCTGAGACTGAGTGCAACTCCGGGAGTGAGGCGTAGCTGCCGGATTCAGCCTTGCCAAAGGGTACCAAACCGATTGCGGAGGTGGCGGTGCCGGAGAATCCGGGGTGGGCTCTTCGCGAGCGTAAACTAGCACCACGGAACCATTCCCAAATCTCCAGAGCGCCCGAAACATCTCCTTCGCGCAGTTTTAAGTCAACTAAATTGCGGTATGCGCCGGAAGACCTTTGGCTCCATTCCAGCCTGGCTCGTTCATCTTTGAGTGATTGAAGATCCGATTCCGCAAACGAGATTGCGGAGCGAAGAGCGGACTCCGCCTGTAGGCCATGATGCAGGCGCGATTCAGCTTCACCTAAGTTAGCGTAAAACAAGAGCGAGAGAAAGTTGTCAGAGAGGGATGCGACGCGAGGTTCGATTTCATGAAGATCTCGTGACGCTTCTGAAAACTTGCCAAGCTTTATCTCAACTTCCGTCAACCGGGCTCTAGCTTCTAGTCGAGCTACCAAGGTAGCGTTAGTTTGGGGTGCGAGATTGAATAATCTGTCTGCAATGGACAATTCGTTTTCGGCCGCGGGTTGATCACCCGAGACGCTGGCAGCATTTGCCATTATCGAGTGGGCCATAGCGCGAAGGGGGTTGTCATGAAAAGCGTCGCTCAGTCGGAGCCCATCACGCCAAGCAGCGATCTGGAGGAATGGTTTTTTACGATTGCGCGCAGATTCATGAAGATTGTAATAGAGGTTATAGGCGCGCATGGCCGGATAAGATCCGTTCCAATAGAGATCCAGCGCGTTATGAATCCGTTCCCAGCATGCATCGAATTTGCCGGTATTACAGTCTAGGGCCGCGATATGGTCTTGCGTCCGTAGATACAACACCTTGTAATCGCTCTGCTGAGCCTCAATGGCGGCTAGGTTGTATAAACTCCGTGCCGCGCCCATATTCCCTTTTAGCCAGTAACAAGTGCCTTCTTCAAGATGAAATTGGATTCGCAGCCATGAGTAAGTGCGACTCTCAACGAGATTGCGGAAGCTGGCAGCGGCCGCCAGACATCCCGTTCCCTCCTGAGCAACGTGGGTGGCGAAAACGTTCTCCACCCGGGCCCTTAGGGAGCCAGGCAGATTCTGAACGGCAGTGAACGCAGAATCCGCTTCCTGCGCGTATGTCTGAGCAGCCTCGCTGTTGCCCGCATCGTTGGCTTCGAGCAATCGAGAAAGGGCTTTTACAGCTCCGGGAAAATGTGATGACGAAGAGTGTGCGAGTAGGTCTGACAACCAATCATCGCGATGATGTAGTCGCGTCCAAGTCGCGATTATCCTCAGTGCTGATCGGGCATTCTTTTGGTCGAAAGTGTTTGAATAACTTTCCGGATAGGCTATCGGTAGCCACTCAGTTGTTGCTTTCTGAAGATACTCCTCCAACCGGTCGTCAATCCGGGAGAATGAATTGCGGCCGGTAGAACGAAGACTGGCAACTTGAGAAAATCTAAGCAGAGGCTGATCAGATCTGAGTGTCTGCGTCCTGACCCGGTTGCGAACTTTCGCGAGACGCTCGCGAGCTTCAGTCGCCCAACCACTGGCGAAATCGACTTGTAAGTAATGTTCCCAGTCCTGCTGTGCCTGCTCGTACAAGAAGAGCTTTTCACAGACCACTGCGCGGTTAAACAAAGCAACTGGGTCATTGGGAGCGGTGGCGAGCGCCTCCCCTAGGATTTCAATGGCATTGCCGTAATCCAGAGGCTGATTTCGTGTCTGCGCTCGCCCGAAATACGCGGAGGCCATGTCGATCAGCAAATCTGCCGCGTCGCCTCGAATCTCTCGAGCATGTTGAAGATGCTGGATGGCTAGATCGAAATTCTGCTCTAACAATTCATTACGGGCAACTGCGTGCAACCACAGAGGGTCACCGAGATGCTGGTGAGCGTACTTACTAATGGAAAGGTTGGCCTGAATCAATAACTCGGGCCTGCTGGATGGCGCTGAGACCCCGCGCTCTACCTTTATCGAAGTATGCTTTGAACCGGGAATTCGAACTTCGAGGGTGCGGTTTTCAGAGTATGCGTTAGCGAGCAAGCGCAACACAGAATCGGGAGAGGGCGTTTTGACCAATAGCCATACAACACCAGCGGAGAAAGCCAGTGCAACCAGAGTCGTGACAGTTCGCAACTTTCTCATACAGACTGTTTGTCTCACCCGACGCAAGCGGAATTACAAGTATCTACTACGTTGTTTTTGATGAAATCCCTTTGCTAACAAGTAATTTAATGGTCACAAAGATCTAAATTGACATTGTGTTGACCGTAAGAGCGGCTTGAAATATCCCGAATCTTTGCTGAAAGAACAAAGTCAGCAAAAAGGAACTCGGTCAAGCTATTTTTGAAGATTTCGTTTTGATTCGTCGGACCAGCCGCCCGTTTTTCCACTATTTGAGAGCTCCGAACGGTCTGCATGTGCCTGATTTGTCATCCCAAGACGATCAAATACGAGCGCGCGGTTGAACAAGGCCACCGGATCGGGCGGGTTTTTTTGCGCAATGACTTTGTTCAACAACCCCAACGCTTTCTTCCGGCTGGTGGTGTCGTTTGTTGCGTCGCCTTGTTGGGCGTAGGCAATGGCGAGCATCAGTTCGATGTCGCTGGAGGCTGGATTGGCCGACAGGGCCTGGGTTAAATCGGTGATTGCCAGTTGGGGTTGATTGTCGAGAAGTTCGGCTTCCGCTTTGGCTGTCAGCCATTTTGGGTCTTTGAATGTGGCTGCGGATGTACCTGCGGAGTTGGATGCCTGATGTTCAGCCAGGATTGTTTCCGCTTCTAATTGCGATGTTGGTCGTGAAAGAGCTGATTGTCCTGATCCCCGCGTGACACGTACCGGTCCCCATTCTGCCCCGGGCCAGCGATATTCCATGGTCCGTTGTTCGGTGTAGGCCTGGGCCAGGAGTTTTTCGACTTTCTCCGGGGTGTCGCGTTGGGTGAACCAGAGTCCAAAGGCGAGGAGGGCGCTGGCGGCGATCGCGGCCGGCACGAGGACACGTCGTATGGGCCAACCGAAGATTGTTGCGCCAGAAGTTGGCGAGGGATTTGCGCCGAAAGTTGACGATGGATTCGCGATGGAAGTTGGCGGAGCATTCACGCCGGAAGTTGACGTGGCATTTGCGCCGCGATTTGCCTGCATCGCCAGCGCCGCTATCTCTTTCTGCCATTCGGGTGTCGAGCTCTTGAGCTGGGACAGGAAATCTTTTTCGGCTGCGAGTTCTTCCGCGAGGTCGGGCGCTGTCAAATCGTCTGAAAAGTCTTCGATGAACAGGCGCAGGATTGACGCACAGTGTGGGCATTCGACTGCGTGTTGGGTGATGGCCATCGCCCGTTCCTGGACGATGATGCCGGCGGCCAGGTTGCGGAGATCGTCTTCGGAGGGGCCGTTGGGAACAATGCAGTTGGTAGCCGGCTTGTAGGGATCCCAGTCGGCGGGGACGGGGTGGCCTGGGGTGACGCCATCGCTGGAAAGGTCATGAACAGAACCGGGTTCGACAGCCACGGGGTGGACAGAACCGCGTTCGATAAAACCGGGAGCGACCCGGGACCCGGACTTGATGGAAGAGCTTGCCAACAGTCCGAACCGAACGCGTTGATTCTCCAGCACGCGGGAACGGCAATTGGCGCAGTCCTCCAGATGAGCCTCAATTTTCTGCTCTTCCTCCGGAGTTACCGTAAAACTTTTGGTCCCGTAGTGCTCGAGTTGAGCATCGCTCAGATGCTCAAAGCCTTTTGCCACTTTTGCCCCTCGACATAATTAATAACGTAAATAAATGGTAACGTCCTTTTACCGGAACTTGCAGATAGAGATTGTAACGCGATGCAACTCTTTGGCAATCAATAAGCTACGCGTCTGGCAGTTGAACCGCTTTAGGTCGGCTTACAACAACCGGCCAGGGCAGATGAATCCTTCAATCAGCACCTGCTGAATTGCGTTTAAATGTTCGATCGGTTTAAGGCGGCCACAAGTGCGCCGGTTTAGTCCACGTCAGCAGGCGGTTCCCGACGATCTGCCGCCCATTTTAGATCGAACCAGTTTGGTAAGCCGGAGAAGAGCACTTTCAACGCCTTTGACTTCCAAGTCAATGCTGGACAGGCTGGCGATGGCTTTGGCGGTAAAGCCATAGCGGTAATAGAGCCAGAAAATGCAGTAATCGCGGACAAAGTTCGGTTCCGAGCTGAATGATTTAAGGATCGTATCAATCTCACGAAACATAATTTCCTGTTCAACAGTCAAGCCACTGCCGCCGGCTAGAGGCGCAAAAACATCCGGATCATCCAGGCTGATATCTTCCTTGCCGCTCGATCGTTTTTTGTTGCGGGTGCCGCGAAAGTGGTCCGTGACGATATGGGATGCTACGGTCCTGAGGAAGCCGAAAATGGCGTTTTCATGAGTAAGTTGAAGCTCACGCAGTGCCCGGCAGTTATTTGCCATGAGCTTGAGGTAAGTGTCATGGACAAGGTCGTCCACCAGGGCATGCTGAGGCATGGTCCAATGGCGAGCAGTCTGCTTGACCGCAGAGGCAATCGTCGGCTGGTACCGTCGTACAAACTCTTCCCAGGCAGCTCTCTGGTTGTTTCCTAGACAAAGCTGCACAAGTTCTTGCGCTGACAGCTCTTGAGGGTCCATGGTCTGAAGTTGGGTGGGATTCTACCCAACTTCTTAAGAGATTTGCCATTGTTTTTTTTGCTGAGAAGCTATTTCGATATAAAAATATTCTTAGAATTAAATTTGGCCAGGGTGGGAAGCGATATGGCGTCCGGCAAAGTTGTTTAGGTAGGCGGACATGCGAGGACGACTGCAAGTACAGTGGTCGATAGGCCTTTTGAAGGTATCGCTGGAGAATCGATAGAGATTCGTTTGGTTCAACGAAGAAAAACGGCCCTTGAAGTTATCGCGGGCCATGAATCGGATTATTTCCTTGCTTTCCTTATCGCGCCAACAGGGTTCGCTATCGCGCGCTGCATCCGGCAAGTTTTCTAACGGACTTCCAGTAACTCCACGTCAAAAACAAGAGTGGAGTTGGGCGGGATGACGGGCGCCGCGCCGCGAGCGCCATAACCGGCAGCCGGGGGGATCCTGAGCTGGCGCTTGCCGCCAACTTTCATGCCGACGACGCCTTCGTCCCATCCGGTGATCACCTGGTGCGCGCCCAGAACAAAATCAAAGGGCTCGTCGCGGTCACGGGAGCTGTCAAACTTCTTGCCGGTGGTGAGCCATCCGGTGTAATGCACGCTGACGTTTCTGCCAGGAGTGGCCTCTTTGCCGGTCCCGACTTTGGTGTCCCAGTACTCGACGCCGGAGGCGGTGCTTTTTGGCTTGCCTTTGATCTCATCCGGACCGGCAGGCTTGGCCGCAGCGGGTGACGGGGCGGAAGAGGCTGGTTTATCTGACTTTTTCACTTGTGCAAACAAGAAAGCGCTGCAGGCGAGCACCACGACGGCGACAATGATTCGAAGCATGGAAAATAAGTCTCCTGAGATAGGGTGAAAGGGGATGATACACGAAACCCGATTTGTAATTTAGAAGTTATAAATTCGGATTTAAAACTTCCCGGGAACCGTCAGAACCCGCATCTCTCTGCGATCATGGGCTTTGACCCGGGCTTACGCAGACTCTATACTGCCAATGACGGTTTCCGCCGATGAGCGTTCTTGATTTTTGAGTTCTGGCGGCCGTCAGTCCCTTCTCAAGGGGCGGTTAGCTCAGTTGGTTAGAGCGCCTGCCTTACAAGCAGGAAGTCGGGGGTTCGAGTCCCTCACCGCCCACCAGTTTTAAACTGTCGCTTCGCTCCAAACCGCTATGGGACATTTCTCATGGCTGCGGTAACGGGCTCCTGTTACAGCGGCTCGCCGCGCGTGGACGGCGCGAGGCCTTTTCGAAAACTCTGGTTGCTACGCTCCGACTGCGCTCGAGAATGACATCTAGCCTGGTCACTGTTCCGGCGTAACAGCCACTGGTGACTCGAGAACTCCTGACCAGTAGGTTTTGCGAGTCTGTATCACTGCGTCTGGATAATCGGGAATGCGGACGCGCAAGGAGTGTAGACCGAAAGTCGGCGTGGTAGGAGGCTTGAAGCTGAGCAGGTAGTAGTTGTGAATCTGGTTGGAAATGCGTTGCAGGTTATTTTCGAAGTCCTTCTGGCTGGAAAATTTCATGTACTCGCCCCCGGAGAGAGAAGCCAGCTCTGAAGCAGTATTCCCTCTGAGGGCTTTGAGTACCAATGTGAGTTGTGGAGGCAGGAAACCCAAAGCAGGGGCATGGTCAATGTAAACGGGTTCCTTGATGGGAGGCTCCGGCGAATTGGTCTCCTGTGGGGAAGGTGACGGAGAAGGCTGAGGCGAATGCGAAGGAGGAGGCCACGGAGTGAAACTTGGTTCTGGTGCGGGGCCACCGTAAGGATGGCGAAGAAAATTGATGGCCTCGTCCCGAGACGGTGAAAACGCCATTGAATAGATCATGGTGTCTGTGACTCCGAGTTCGGTAACGACGTCTCGGAGTTTGGAATGGCTTCCGTCGTCGCGGCTCTCGCTGATCAGAATAATGGCGCGGCGGGAATGAGTTTGTCGCCGCTTAAGCATGTTAACGGCATAGTACACGGCATCAATGGTGGCAGCATGGAAATGACCACACGGCGCAAGCCTGGACAAAGCGCGGCGAACCGCCGCTGAGTCGCTCGAGAAGTCTCCAAGCAGGTATGGTCCCTCGCCGTAGCTAACGACAGCTACCTCATGCGGGGATTCACCTACCATCCCCTCAATCATCGCTCCCAGCCCTTTGAATTTGTTGAGTTCTGAAGACGCGAACCTGCCGCACTGCACGACCAACACCAATGACAAAGCCGACGATTCCGGTTGCTCCTCGATATTCACAGTCTGCTGGACGCCATTGTCTTCCACCATGATCTGCTCCGGTTTGAGCCCACAGATAGTCTCGCCATTCTTTCGCTCAACCCGCGTAGGAAGGAAAATCAGGTTCGAGTGCACGACGAGCTTGTTATCCGGACTGGCGTTTGGTATGCGTGAGGAGTTGTTTTCGCCAGCCGTGTGCTCCGGCTGTGGAGCGGGTTTCTGCGCAGATGTGGTCAGAGCGAAAACAGCTATTGTTGCTGCGAACAGATTGATTCTGAGTTTCATTGCTATCTCAAGTGAAAGTCTAGATGAGAACGGGGTCGCCGACCTTTTTTGCGGATTAAATACGATCGTTGAATTTTGCTCCGACTGTGGCCGAACGCGGGCGGAAGGGTGCCACCCGTCTCTAGCATCCGGAAGATTCTCGCGCTGCAGTGGAATGCAGACTTCGCCCGCTAACTCGCGAATAATGCCTAACCCTGCGCGCTGCCCTTGCGCTGCCCTGAGTTCACGGAAGGACTGCCCGAATGATTTCAGACTCAGTAGCAGGTATACGCATGTTCTTCATCCGGCGACTCTGATTTGCCGTTCCGAACGATGGATGTAGAAGCGCGACGACGCTCGTCCGTAAATTTGCCCCCGGAACATCGACAGCGTGCGCAGACTGGCCAATCGAGCTTTGGTCGATATCAATCCATCTCTCAGCATCCCGCCAAGGTTTGAGTGCAGGGATAATCCGGTAGGCGCGGCCGGCAACTTCAGGACCAAGAAGAAGCATTGCGACCGGGCGGAAATACGAAATTTGCTTAAGCAATAACGAGCAACAAGCTTCTTCGTAGTGCGGGTCAGGCCTGAGGAGAAACCGCCCCGTCTGTTTACTACCAGGAAGAAGACCAATGAACCAGTTGGTACGATAGCATTGGTCGGGGCTAGACCCCGCCTTCAGAAGCAAGGCGTCGAGATTGCGCCATGTGCGTTTGTCGTCTTCGCGTCCCGCCCTCTGTATTTCGTTACGATAATCTGAGCAGCCAAAGTTATGACCTATCGCCATGATTGAGGGACGTTCGTTGTGTCGCATGCCCAAGTGGCTTAGGCCGAAGCCCTCCGGGAAGAATGCCGGACCAGGTAGACCCCCCACCGCACAGGCTCGGTCAGTTTCTGACGGCGGCTGGATATTTAGCGCTTCCTGCTGCCACAGATGTATAGCGTCAACCAACGTCATGCAGCTAATCTACGCGAAGAAGCTAAAGATTGCCAAAGATAGACTCTGCTTCCATGCATGACAACGAAGAGCGTCGCGTTCGAGAGGTCATGAACGCGGCGTTGGCCCGTCTGGTAACGCAGGACATAGATTTGCTGGTACTCGACGTCCACGAGCGTACGATCATCGCAAAGCTTGCGGGTTACATGCAGGACCTTCTCCCAGAATGGACAGTTGACCCTGAATACAACCGCATTCGAGATCAGTAAAGGAAGTTCGGTTGGCTGGACAATGGGTCAATGTCGTTCCCGACATCATTGTTCACCGAAGGAATAGTGGTGACAATCTTCTCGCTCTTGAGGCAAAGAAGATCGGAGACCTTGAGGCTGAAGCGTATGACCGATTGTTTCCAGCTTCTTGCCGCTTATCCTCAACTCGCGTTCTCAACCAACGATTCTGGATTCCTGCGGGGCATACCTTGACAATCTATAATCTGATTGTAGATAGTCATAGCATGGGAAAACCGAACGATCTGGTACAGGGAACTCTCGACCTGCTGATTCTGAAGACAGTCTCGCTCGAGCCCAAACATGGGTGGGCCATCGCCAAGCGAATTGAGCAGATATCCAACGATGTGTTGCAGGTCCAGCAGGGATCGTTGTATCCGGCATTGCACCGTCTGGAGCAGCAGGGCTGGATTCGTGCCAAGTGGAGCGTGAGCGAAACCGGCAGGGAAGCCAAATTCTATTCTTTGACAGCGGCCGGCCGCTCACAACTGGAAAAAGAAAAGCAGAACTGGGGACGACTCTCCGCGGCCATCAATTTGGTGGTGGAGAGCCTGTAAGTTGTGGAGAGCCTGTAAAAAGGAGGTCAACGTGCGCGCATGGGAACAATTTGGTGTGAAGATATTGTCACTGTTTCGACGGAATCGGGAAGATGAACGGCTGAATGCCGAGTTGCAGTTCCATCTGGAACAGCAGATCGCTGAGAACCGGGCCAAAGGCATGGATCCCGTGGAAGCGCGCGAAGCGGCATTGCGAAAATTTGGCAATCCCACGCTTTTGCGGGAAGAAGCTCGAACCACATGGAGTTGGAACTGGATGGAAAAGACGTGGCGAGACATTCGCTACGGCACGAAGACATTAGCGCGGTCACCCGGATTTTCTGTGGTGGCGGTCCTGGTGATGGCGCTTGGCATCGGCTGTACGACATCGTTATTTACGATTGTGCGTTCGGTGCTGCTCAAGCCGTTGCCATTTCGCGATCCGGGCAAGCTGGTCATGGTTTATGAGCATTTCCGAGCCAATACCAATTCTGATTTCAACTACAACAGCGTTTCGCCCGGCGATTTTGATGACTGGAAAACGCAGACGCACGGCTTTGAAGAAATGGCCGCGTGGCACTGGTGGGGAGCCAACCTTACGGGCGAGCACGCGGAGTTGCCGGAGGTGGTAGCGGGTGCGGCCGGTTCCGCGAATCTGTTTTCTCTACTTGGTATACAGCCTGTCTTTGGACGCACGTTTCTTCCCGAAGAAGACCAACAGGGCGCGCGCAATGTGGTCATACTTTCATGGAGTCTGTTCCAGCGGAGGTTCGGCGGTGACCAGAAGGTCGTTGGACAGCAAATTCGTCTCGACTCCAAACCGTTCACGATCATCGGCGTGCTGCCCAGATCTTTTACGTATCCAGCGGAAGAAGTCCAATTGTGGATCCCTTACACATCCAGCTTCCTGCCCGGGGAAGCGCATAGACACGATCATCATCAGAGCTATGTGATTGGCCGCCTGAAAGACAACGTAAGTGTGAAGGCTGCGACCGAGGAAGTGAGTGCTCTGCAATATCGTATTCACATGCAGAATGGATCGCTGCCGGTGGCGGAGGACGCTGTATCCCGGGCGATGATTGATGATGTGGTGGAAGACGCCAAGACGCCGCTTCGTGTTCTGATGGGCGCCGTGGGATGCATGCTGCTGATTGCGTGTCTGAACGTTTCCAACCTGCTGATTGCCAGGGGCGCAGCAAGGCGCAAGGAAGTGGCGGTGCGTGGAGCGCTGGGCGGAAGCCGCTTTACGCTGATTCGCGAGCAGATGGCAGAGAGTCTCTTGATCTGCGCAACCGGCGGAGCGTTGGGATTGCTGCTGTCAGTGGCCGCTACCCGATGGCTGGCGGGCCATTGGAAAGACCTGCCGCGTGCCGATGCCATTCACCTGGACGGCACGGTGCTGGCGTTTACGATTGGCTTGATCTTTCTTTCTTCGCTGCTTTCAGGATTGCTGCCCGCAGTCTCATCGACGGGGAAGGTACTATTCTCGACGTTGCAGGAATCGTCACGGTCGATTGGAGGCAATGTTGGCCGGACGAAATTGAGGAAGATACTGCTTACCTCAGAGATTGCGCTGACCGTGGTACTTTTGCTGGCAGCTGGCCTTTTGTTTAAAAGTTTTCTACATCTGCGGACTGCTGATCTGGGCTGTGTTGCCGACAACGTGCTTACGATCAAGTACGGCCTGCCGGACAAACAGTATGACAAGCCGGAGCAGGGGCTGGCGTTTCACGAGGCGCTGCTGGAACGCGTGCGTCGCCTGCCAGGCGTACGTGCAGCGGGATTGGTATCCACAGCACCGGGCGCCGGATATCAGGGCGACCGCGTATTCACAATTCCCGAAAAGCCGTTCAACGGTCCGATGTTGCAGATGGACGCGATTTACCGGAGCGCCGATCCCGGCTACTTCAGTGCCATGCAGATTCCCCTGCTGAGCGGGCGATTTTTTACCGAGCAGGACCGCCTGGAACGAAGCCACTATGTGATTATCAGCAAGCAACTGGCTGATCAATTCTTCGCTGGCGAGAGTCCACTGGGAAAGCACATCAACTCAGAGTGGAGCGAAAAACCTGAGACCTACGAAATCATTGGGGTGGTGGGCGACACGCTTTATGACGTAAGCAAACCGGCGAAGGCGATAACGTATTTCCCGATATTTGCGGGTATTTCGACCGAAACCAATGATGCGACGATTGTGGTGCGGACCTGGGCTGATCCGCTTACGCTGGCTCTGCCGGTGCAGAAGCAGGTTGAATCTCTCGATCCGGCACTCCCTGTTTATGACGTCCTTACACTGCAACAAATCGTGGGAAAATCCACGGCAACGCAGAGCTTCAGCGCGACGCTGGTGGGCGCGTTCGCCGCGCTTTCACTCATACTGGCAGGCGTTGGACTGTATGGAGTCCTGTCATTCGTTGTGATGCAGCGCCTGACAGAAATTGGGATCCGCATGGCTCTGGGTGCACAGCGGTCAGAGGTATTGCGGCTGGTGATGATGGATGGGATCAAGCCGGTAGCTGCCGGGTTGCTGATTGGCCTTGCGGGCGGCGCCGGCGCCGGAGTGCTTATCCGGTCAATCCTGTACGGGACGCGTCCGCTGGATCCGTCTGTGTTTGGCGGGATGGTAGTTGCGTTGATGCTGACTGCGGTAGCGGCATGCGCGATTCCTGCACTGCGGGCTTGCCGCATTGAGCCGACACAGGCGTTGCGGGCGGAATAGCGCCGATCGCCGAGATCGACGTCATTGCGCGACATCGGAAGAGAAGGGACACCACTGATTAACACCGATGACACTGATCGGAAAAACGTGGTTGAACGCTGATCGATTCCGATGAAAGGCTTTCCCGCCGATATATGCATGTGGGCGCTCCGGCTTCGCCTTCGCGCGGGCCTGCGGCACAAGGAAGGAACATTTGTTGATCGCTCCCCGGCACTCATTCTCGGCGCGGCTGACGCCGCGTCTGCGGAAATCGTGCCGGGCTATTGTCAATCGTCCAGCTGCGCGGGACTGTTGTTCCGGTAAACGGCTTACACCGACGCTTTAATGACGTGTTGAGAAGCCTTCACGTAACTCGCTATGTGTTTGCGCGACATCGGAAATTGCTGGAAATCGGGATCAGCCATGACTTCCTGGTTGAGAGACGTTAAAACTGCCATAAATGTTCGATCTTCCCCGGATGGCCGAAAAACTCAGCGGATCGAGCAACAGAAGCTCTTGATCGTACTCAATCTCTGGGCCCTATCCTTCGGGGCCCCGGTACGTCTAACTCTCTTAACAAAGTCTCCGGAAATGGTAGTATTCCGTAACAGAATTTAACCATTGCCAATGAACATTACTAATAAGGATACGAACTGGCGGATGTTTGCCCGGAATGGCAGGCGACTCTCGATAACGTTTTCTGCCGTTTTTTCCAGCTTTGGCTTAGGCCTGGGACTTTTTGCTGGAGCCGCAGGCGGTTTCCTAGTCACGTCGGCGCAGGCCCAGCAGAGTGATAAGTCATCTGGTCCGGTGATTGTGCAACCGGGAGCGCCAGGGAAGCCGAGCAAGAGGCTGCCGGCGTCCACAACGGCAAAATTGCTGCCGCTCTCGCCCGGCGATGTGGAATTTATGCAAGGCATGATCATGCATCATGCGCAGGCGGTGGAGATGACGGCGCTGATTGCGTCGCACACGGATAATGAGGGCTTGCAGAAGCTGGGATCGCGGATCAGCAGTTCGCAGACAAGCGAGATCAATTTCATGAAGCGCTGGCTGGCGACACGAGGCCAGCCGCTTTCCCTTCCGGATTCCGGAATGAAAGATATGGCCGGGTCAAACGACATGGCCGGGATGAAGCACGCTGACATGAAGGGCATGGATATGAAGGGCATGGCTATGTCAGGCCATGCCATGCCGATGATGCCGGGCATGCTGACGCCGGAACAGATGGACGCGTTGCGCAAAGCAACAGGCGCGGAGTTTGATCATTTGTTTCTGACGGGAATGATCCAGCACCATAACGGCGCATTAACGATGGTGAAAGACCTGTTCAATACGGCAGGCGCAGGTCAGGACGCGGAAATTTTTGACTTTGCGACGGATGCGGACAACACGCAACGAGCCGAAATTGGAATCATGCAAACGATGTTAGAGAAAAAATCTCCTGAGGGAAAAAGATGAAACGAGTGCCCAGTATTGTTTTGAGCGTGGCGGTGGCCGCGATTCTGTTATTTCACGGCATGAGCCAGATGCAGGCGCAAACACCCGCAGCTTCACCCACACCGCAGGCAGGGGCGGCAACGCCTTCGCCATCACCGTCCGCGAAAGAACCAGCCGAGGAACAGAAGAATCCTTTTGCGCCGGAACCCGCTCCGCCGCTGCCGCCGGGCGAGAAGGGATCTGATCCCAATGATCCGCGCGCCAAACTATCACCGGGCATGTTTGACGCCGGCGAAACTGCGATGGGCATCAAGCATCTCACGCTGGTGAAGAAGCCCGAGGCGTTCTCACTGGACGCATCGAATCCTGATGACCCCAAGGTTGCAAAGACGCTGAGCCTTCTGGGCGCCGGTGGACAGGCATCGAAAATGCCGAAGCCGATGCAGATGGTGATTGCGCAGCTTGCCTTCGCGAACTCAGACGTGGCATTCCAGGGCAGCCACCTGTTTCAGGGAAATTTCTATGGTCTGAACATTTTTGATATTTCCGATCCCGCAGGCACCAAGCTGTTAACGTCACTGATTTGTCCCGGAGGACAAGGCGATGTGTCTGTCTATAAGAATCTGCTGTTCATGTCAGTAGAAATGCCGAACGGCCGCACGGATTGCGGGACGCAGGGATTTCCGCCAGATCCTCCGCCGGCAAACCCGCCGGCAAAGGGAGAGGAAAATAAGCCTCACCCGCCTTCGGCGCAGAAAGACCGCTTTCGCGGTGTAAGAATTTTTGACATTACCGACATCAAAAACCCCAAGCAGGTAGCAGCGGTGCAAACCTGCCGCGGATCGCACACGCACACTCTTGTCCTGGACCCCAAGGACAAAGACAACGTTTACATCTATGTTTCGGGAACCTCCTTTGTGCGCCAGCCGGAAGAACTTGCTGGATGCTCCGGTGAAAAGCCAGATAAAGACCCGAACACAGCTCTGTTCCGCATTGAAGTGATCAAGGTCCCGGTGGCAGCTCCGAAGAACGCCAAGATTGTTTCCAGCCCGCGCGTATTTGTTGATGCGCGCACCGGCGCAATGAACGGACTGAACAACGGCGGTACGCACGGCAAAGCAGGAGCAACAGAGAAGCCTGCTGACACCAACCAGTGCCATGACATCACGGTTTACTCCGCCATTGGACTGGCCGCGGGTGCGTGCTCTGGAAACGGAATCCTGCTCGATATTAAGGACCCCGTGAATCCGAAGCGCGTGGATGCGGTGAACGATCCTAACTACTCTTATTGGCATTCTGCATCGTTCTCCAATGATGGCAGCAAAGTAGTCTTCACCGACGAATGGGGCGGCGGTCTTGGTGCACGCTGCCGTGCCAACGATCCGGCCAAGTGGGGAGCGGACGCCATCTTCAGCCTGAAAGACGGTAAGCTGAGCTTCCAGAATTATTACAAACTGCCGGCGGCCCAGGGTGAAACGGAAAACTGCGTTGCCCATAACGGTTCGCTGGTTCCGGTTCCGGGTCGCGATATTGAAGTACAGGCCTGGTATCAAGGCGGCGTTTCCATAGTTGACTTTACGGACGCAGCGCATCCGGTTGAAATCGCTTACTACGATCGCGGCCCAGTTGATGCAAAGATGCTGGTGCTGGGCGGTGAATGGTCAGCGTACTGGTACAACGGCAACATCTACGGGTCAGAAATCGTTCGTGGTCTGGATGTGTTTGAACTCACGCCGACCAAGTTCCTGACCCAGAATGAAATTGACGCGGCGAAGACAGTAAAGGTCGCCGAGTTGAATGTGCAGAACCAGCAGAAGATTGTGTGGCCGTCAAACCTGGTGGTGGCAAAAGCGTACGTGGACCAGTTGTCACGTTCGCAGGCGCTGCCGGCTGACCGGATTTCTGCACTGGAGAAGGCAATCCAGAGCGCGGAAGCTTCGCACATGAGTAAGGACGCAATGGCGAAGTTAAAGGGCATGGCGCAATCCTTGTCGAAAGATGCAGGATCGGCGAAAGATCCGGCCGATGGCGCAAGACTTAAAGCACTGGGTGACATTCTGGAACATCCGGCCATGTAAATCGATTTCGGGATTCCCACCCTCTGATTAGAAAAACGGTCAGAGGGTGGGCCGCCCGGATCATTATGCTCGAATCTTCTTATCATCGAAGTAAACCTAAGATTTCCTTTCCCTAGACTTCCTTTCTGTCCAAATTTTCCAGCTATAATCCGCGATAGATGACTCTTTCTGCGGGGACACGGCTTGGTCCTTATGAAGTCAATGCGCCGTTAGGCAAAGGCGGCATGGGTGAGGTCTACCGCGCGCACGACACGCGGCTGGATCGTACGGTCGCCGTGAAGGTGCTGCCGGCGGAATCCATGCGCAACGCCGGTCGCGTCCAGCGATTTGAAAAGGAAGCCAAAGCGGCTTCCGCGCGCAACCATCCCAACATACTTACCATTTACGATTTTGGCGTGGCTGAGAACACGTATTACATTGCCATGGAGTTTGTGGAAGGGGAGACTCTGCGACAGATGATTGACGGCGATTTTGTTCCGCTCACGCGCGTGGTGGATATTGCAGTGCAATGTGCGAGCGGGCTGGCGGCGGCACATGCGGCAGGGATTGTCCATCGCGACATTAAGCCGGACAACATCATGGTGCGTCCGGATGGGTATGTGAAGATCCTTGATTTTGGACTGGCCAAACTGGCGGAGAAGCCATTCACCGCCGTCGATGCGGATGCGTTGACCGCAGCCGGAGGACTCACCGCTCCGGGCATGATCATGGGAACGTGGTTGTACATGTCGCCAGAGCAGGCGCGCGGGCTGGAACTGGATGCGCGGACGGACATATGGAGCATGGGCGTGGTGCTGTATGAATTGGTGGCCAGGAAGTCTCCGTTTGCCGCGCAGACGATGAGCGACACGCTGGCGGCAATACTGAATCGCGAGCCGGAAGCGCTGAGCAGCTTTGGCGTGGCTGTGCCGGATTCACTCAATCATATTCTGGCCAAGGCCATGGTCAAGAATCGGGAAGAACGTTACCAGTCAATCAAGGACATGGAACTGGACCTGATTCAGCTTAGAAGAGAACTGGAAGCAGGGAAGACACGAAAAGACAAGATTGCAGCTCCGGAGAATGGCGAGCGGCGGACGCAAGTGAGTGGGGAAAAGCGCGGCATGTCCAGAGGAAAGAAGCGGTCTTTGTATGCCAGCGCCGGAGTCTTAGCGGCAGCGCTGATCTTGTGGGGAGTGATGTCGAACCGGCCAATTGTGACTCCCGCTGCGCCCGTTGTTCCATCTACGTCTCAAGTGCCCGCGGAGGAAAAGCGCGAGCTGAGTTACTCCGTGCTGGTACGCAAAACGCGAAATGGTGAAGTGCATCGCTATAGCGGCGGTGAGCAGTTTGCCAACGGAGCGAAGGTGCAGTTTGATTTCTCCATTCCGCAGGCCGGATCATTATATGTGTTGAATGACGGGCCGGGGCCGGATGGCAAACAGGAACTTAACCTGGAGTTTCCAACGCCGAAGGTCAACAACGGATCGGCCCAAGTGATGGCTTACAAAAGCGTTCAAACTGAACCCTTGCAATTGGACAATCATCCAGGCCGGGAAAAATTCTGGGTGATCTGGTCCAACAAACCGGTGCCTGAGTTGGAACAATCGATTCAAGAGGTCTATAAATCAAAGGATCCCGTGATTCGCGATGCGAATTTGATGCAGTCAATACGCGCGCTTCTGGCGAAGTCGGTGGTGGCAACGGTCAACGTTGATCATGAGAATAAGCAGACCAGTTTAAGCGGGCATGGCGATGTGCTGGTGAGTGAGATGGACCTGGATCATCACTGAGAAAGAAATGCAGGTGGGACGAGCATTGGCTGGGTAATGTGAAGAGATTTGCATGCAATTCTTTGCTAAGTGAGCCGTTGGTAAGCCCAGGAAGTGCTAAGGTGCCTGAATCGTTGACTTGGAGAAGAACGCAGGACTAGGATTCTTTCCAACATTTCACTCGGATGGGCATACTCGAGTTTGTCCGCATTTTCCGGTAGTGCAGGTTGGCCCTACAGATTGTTCCCAGCTGGATTGTGGGGGTTGACACCGGGTAGAACTTCATCCGAGCGGTTTGGATTCCAACCCAAATTTCAATGACGGAGAAAGAATATGCCAGACGCTGAGCACGAGGGAACTTACACATCGACGGTGACCGGAATAACTCCTGATCCCAGTGGAACGCTGTACATTCAAAAGAGCGGCCCGAATACGACTTATTCCTACACGCCGAACAGCAACGGGGTAAACCAGGCAATATCCCCATCAAGCCATGGACAGACCCTGACGTTTTCCATCACGATCAACGGGACCGCCTACAATTTCAGCGGTTCATTCCATCCCACGGGTGGCGGCGAAAACAAAAATTACAGCGGCAGCGTGAACGACAATTCGCCCAAAGCCACCACCGGTAGCTGGACGGCGAAGTCGCAATCGCCAGTGCCCAAAGAGTCCAGGAAAGCAGGATGAGCGTTACTCGCCCCGTGGTCAATTTGTCCTTCTCGGTTTAGTAACGCCTGTAACGGATTTGACAAGGCGGACACTTTATCAAGAAAGGAGAAAGCAGATGGATTTGCTCGCGATAGTTGTTGCAGTCATTGAATTTGCCAATGGCACTTGGACCGCGAAATCGCAAACGCCGTAGCGGATCATTTTAAATGTTTGTTTTTTGATTCAGTCAGGGCAGAGGATTCTCTGCCCTGATGCATATTCAGGTATTAGTGGACATTTCCAGAAACAAAGCGAAGGGTCAAATGCAAAACAAACTTGTCTGGTTTGCTTTGCCCCTGATACTGTTTTGCGCTTGCATCGCTGGCGCCCAGCAGGTCCCCGAGCTCAAGCCGAATACAAGCGTGCAACGTTCCCTGTCCGGCGGGCAGACGAATGAATACCGCATGGCGCTGAACAAAGGGCAATTCATTCATGCTGTAGTCGAGCAGAAGGGCATCGATGTTGAGGTGGAGCTTCTGGGGCCGGATGGCAAGCGTGTAGGGCACATGGATAGCTTGAATAGCGCCTGGGGCCCGGAACCTATGGTGGCGATTGCGGAAATCCCCGGTGAATACCGCTTGCGGGTTATTTCCGGCAATCCAAAGGCTGCAGCGGGCAAGTACGAGCTCCGCACTCTTGCCTTGCGCCAGGCTACGTCGGAAGACATCCGACACGTGGAAGCCAATCGCGCGGTAGAGGAAGGCCAGGATCTCCTGGGCCAGGGCACGACTGCGTCCTTGCAGCAAGCCGCAGAAAGATTTGAACGCGCCAGCGCATTCTACCGGTCGTCTGGAGAGCAATACGATGAAGCGTTGGCATTGTTTTCTCTTGGTACAGCCGAAGCGCAATCGGGAAACTTCAGCGCTGCGTTACAGGCCTACGAGCTCTGCTTACCATTATTCCGGACCCTGAATGACAAAGCCATGCAAGGAGACACGCTCAACAGCATGGGCGGAGCGTATGACGTGGAAGGTGACGTTATTCGCGCCAGCCACGCATATGGCGATGCGTTGACGCTCATGAGCTCGAGCGGCGATCGGTTGCGAGAAGCAGTCATTCTGAATAATCTTGGCAAAATCCACTACGATCTAGGCGATTGGCAGGAAGCTGGCGAGTACTACAAAGAGGCATTGCCGATTTTTCATGAAAACGGAGACCGTGCGAGGGAAGGAATTGTCCTGAAAAACCTTGGCGAAGTCAGCTATATCCTGGGCCAAAACGAAAAAGCGCTGGAATATTACCGACGAGCGCTGGTTCTGCATCGTGCGACAGGGGACAAGGGAAGCGAAGCAGCGACGCTGCGCCAATTAGGATCAGCGTATCGCGCACTCGGCAACATTCCCCAGGCAATGCGTCTGTACGAACAGGCTCTCGCGCTGGACCGCGTGACTGGCGATCACTGGAGCGAAGGAATCACGCTGCGGCTACTTGGCAACGCCTATACGACGGGCGGGGAACCCCAGAAGGCCCTGGAAAATCTACAGCGATCGCTCCTGTTGCTCCACACCGCTGACGATGCTCGTGGAGAAGGCCTCACATTGAACGCACTTGGCCACGCTTACGCAGTGTCTGCCAATCCGCAACTGGCCAAGGATGCTTACCTGAAATCGCTGGAAATACTGCAAAAGGTGGGAGATCGGAGCAGTTCGGCGCTGGCGCTGCAAGGTCTGGCGCAAGTAGAGCGGGATGAAGGCCATCTTGCCGAAGCCCGCAAACATGCGGAAGAAGCTTTGGCGCTGGTGGAGCAGGTTCGTTCGAAAGCGGGAGCGCAGGAAGCACGCGCATCGTACTTTGCGACGCAGCAGAGCATGGGAGAGTTTTACATTGACCTGCTCATGCGCATGCACCAGCAGGCTCCGGCCGCGGGGCATGATGCAGAAGCTTTTCAGGCGGCGGAGCGTGAAAGAGCACGCAGCCTGCTGGAGATGCTGGCAGAGGCACGAGTAGATATACGCCAAGGGGTGGATCCTAAACTGTTGCAGCGTGAACATGAGATTGCAGGATTGCTGAACTCCAACGCGCAGCGATTGTTGACACTGCGCGGCAGCGCTGCAGAGGAGAAAGCCACGGCGCTGAAGAAAGCAATTAGCGATCTGGAAACTGAGCAGCAACAGATAGAGCTGGCAATTCGCAAAAGCAGTCCGCAATATGCGGCCATGACGCAGCCAGAGCCGCAGACGCTGAAAGAAATCCAGCAGCAGGTGCTGGATGCCGATACGGTGCTGCTGGAATACGCGCTGGGCGAAGAGCGCAGCTACATGTGGGCCGTAAGCGCAAGCGGGCTGAAAAGTTTTGAGCTGCCCAAGCGCAGCGAGATCGAGAAGTCTGTTCGTGAAGTGGTTGAGTTGCTTTCCGCGCGCGGAACTTACATAAAAGGAGAGTTGCCGCAACAGAAAAAAGAACGCGTGGCGAAGGCGGACGCACAGTTGCCCGCGGCCGCGGCGCGGCTCAGCCAGATGGTGCTGGCGCCTGCATCGGGAGAACTCGGGAAGAAAAGTCTGGTACTGGTGACAGATGGTTCTTTGCAACATGTGCCGTTCGCCATGCTGCCTGTTCCCGGTGCTAACGCGATGCAGGCAACACCTCTTATTGTTGAGCACGAGATCGTCAGCCTGCCTTCGGCATCGACAGTGGCTGAACTGCGCAAGCAGATTGCCGGTCGCAAGCCAGCTCCGAAGACGATTGCGGTATTGGCTGATCCGGTGTTTCAGTCGGATGATCCGCGGGTGAGCCGGACTGCGATAACGCCGAAAGCTTCTCGCGCCGGCGCTGTCGCGAAAAACCTTATCGCAAAAAATGCGGTTGAAAAGACAGAGCTCGGCGGCGGTCAAGTAAAAACCAGAGACAGATTGCCGATCGGAAACGAATCTCAACTGCAAGCGTCCCGCATTCTTGTGCACCTGGCGGCGAAAGACGCGAGCAATGGCCGCGAAGAGCTGAGAGTTCCACGTTTGCCGTTTACGCGTCAGGAAGCCGACCGCATTATCCAACTCGCCGGCAGCAAAGATAGTTTTGAAGCATTGGATTTCCGCGCCAGCCTGGCCACGGCAACCAGTGCGGAACTGAGCCAGTATCGTTACGTACATTTTGCCACGCATGGCTATCTGGATAGCGAACAGCCGGAGCTTTCCGCGATTGTGCTGGCTCTTGTAGACAAGAACGGCAGGCCGCAGGCAGGATTTTTGCGCGCCAATGATATTTACAACCTGAAACTGACCGCGGACCTGGTGGTACTGAGCGCGTGCGAAACGGGCCTGGGCAAAGAGATTCGCGGCGAAGGCATTGTTGGCCTGACGCGCGGATTCATGTATGCAGGAGTTTCGCGGGTGATGGTGAGCCTGTGGAGCGTGAATGATCGCGCCACAGAGGAGTTGATGGCAGCGTTCTATGAAAAGCTGCTGAAGGAAAGACTGACTCCGGCCGCGGCGTTGCGTGCCGCGCAGATGACGATGGCGAAGGATAAGCAATGGTCGGCTCCTTATTATTGGGCGGCATTTGTACAGCAAGGTGAGTGGAAGTAGTTGCATGGCCAGAGACAGGAGCGTGTGATGAGCAGGGCAGTGAGAAGGGTGAAATCATTCACGTGTCACTTAGTGTGGGCGTTTGCCTTGCTGGCGCTGGCTGGCATGTTAATTTCGGCAGGCGCGCAGGATAGCGGCACACGCGGCGTGAAGCCGGAAGAGTTTGTGAAGGCGCGTCCGCCGAGCACGGCGGGAAAGCCCGCACCGAAAAACTTCTATACGCCGATTGATACTCGCCTCAAGGGCGGCGAAAGCAACGCACGCCAGATGGGAATCACGATCTGGCGGCTGCGTGCAACGGTGAGTCATGACGTTGGTCCCCGCATTCTGGTACAGGAAGGCGCTGAGAGTATTTCCTGGACGCCGCAACGCATTGCCTCAGGATCAGAGCTGCGTGAAGGCGACCGCGTGCGCATCAGTATTGAATCTCCATCCACGGGATACCTTTACGTGATTGATCGCGAGCAATATGCCAATGGCAAGTTCGGCGAACCATATCTGATCTTTCCAACCACGCGTATTCGCAACGGCGACAACCAAGTCACGGCCGGCAAATTGATAGAAGTTCCGGCACAGGAAGACCGGCCCAACTATTTCACTCTGCGCAAAAGCAATCCCGGCCAGACGGGTGAAGTGCTGACGGTTGTGGTAAGCGAGAAGCCATTGGAGGGCATGGACATTGGCGCCGAAGCCAAGGTGCTTCCCACGGAACAAGTGGATGAGTGGCAGAAGAAATGGAAAGGGCAGACCCAGCGCTTTGAAATGGCAGGCGGTGTGGGCCGTTCATGGACCAAAGCCGAACAGGAGGCCGGATTGGACGGAACCCGACGGCTGACGCAGGATGATCCCGGCCCTCAGACGGTGTATCGCGTGGCGGTGCCTGCAGGGCAGCCGTTCTTCGCACAGATTGCGTTGGGGTACTCTGCGACAAAAACTGCAACCAACAAGAAATGAAGTTTTGTCATGCATCCATGGACTGAAAACATCACATCTTGTGTAATTGCCGGCCGTCAGCATGCAATCGCTGCCTTCCTGGCGTATCATCTCTGCTATATGATCATCAATAACGGAGCGCCTTTGAACGTCATTGCCTGATTCCTCTCTCTCTATTCCGCTCTCGCCCAGGCGAGCGCAGGCTGGTGTTTCGTTTTTCTTCTGAGAGGGCTTTCTCCATGTTGCTTCAAGATTTCGGATGGAACAGTTTTTTCGCCGCACAATTGCCCGAAGCCGCGTCTGGACGTACCGGACGAATCGCATCCTCCAACCGCGAACATTTTCTTATATGGACTGAGACTGGCGACGTGGAAGCGCGCGTGAGCGGACGCTTTCGTGAGTCTTCTGCCGAATCTTCCTCCAGCTCGCCCTCCACATCTCCTATTGTGGGCGAGTGGCCCGCCGTCGGAGACTGGGTGGTGTTGCGTGAAGATGGGCCAGTGATTGAGCGAGTGCTGGAGCGCCGCAGCAAAGTTTCGCGCAAGCGTCCCGGTAAGGAAATGCGTGAGCAGATTCTGGCCGCCAACATTGATGTGCTTTTTATCGTGACTGCGCTGGACCATGACTATAACCCTCGCCGGCTGGAACGATATCTGGTGCTGGCCCGCGAAAGCGGAGCCCGTCCGGTGATCCTGATCAACAAAGCCGACAAAGCCCACGAGTTTGGCCACGACGTTGAAAGCATTGTGCGTGAAATGCAACTCGCATCCCCGGGCGATCCCGTGCTGGTTATGGCCGCTAAAGCCGGACAAGGCATGGAAACTCTGCCAACCCTTCTTGCTCGCGGAGAAACCGCCGCACTCATCGGCTCATCCGGCGTGGGCAAATCAACCATTGTTAACGCGCTGCTGGGCACGCAGCGCCAGGCCACCAACGTTGTTCGCACCGATGACAGCCGAGGCCAGCACACCACCACTGCTCGTGAACTGTTCATCATGCCCGGAGGCTGGCTGCTCATGGACCTGCCCGGCTTGCGGGAAATCCAACTGTGGGCCGAACCCGAGCAGGTGGAAAGCAGCTTTGATGACATACAGCAACTAGCCGCTCAATGCCGCTTCCGCAATTGCACGCATAATACCGAACCAGGTTGCGCCGTGCGCGATGCCAGCCTCGATCCCGCGCGCCTGGACAACTTCCGCAAGATGCAGAAGGAAGTTGAATACCTGGAGCGGAAGTCCGACCCGCGCGTGGCTCGCGACGCGCGTCAACGCTGGAAAGCCATTGAGAAATCCGTCAAGAGCCATCCCAAACGTGAGGGGAAGTAGGCGCGGTGCGGGGCGGACAACGCCGTGCGCAAACCTTTCTGCACGCTCTGGTGCTGGATTTCAGTGACCAGTTCCACAGTGAAGTGAATCGATAGCTTGTTGCAACTCAGCGCGCGGCGCCCTGAAGACCTCGGGTGAGAGTTGCTTTAAGCTTTGAGAGGAACGCAAAAGATGCGGACAGGAGACCGTTAAGCCTGCCCGCTTTACCAGTTCCAGCGCGAAAGGAGCCGGTGTTACAGTATCGAGCCCATACGTGACTGTAAGCATGACCGTGGTTTCACGGGACTCTCGCCTAAGAGTTGAAAGCAGCGTTTGCACAAACTTTTGCTCTTCCTCCTGTGTGGAGGGGTCCGGCTTTCTGATCCAGTGGTCTTCGAAGTTGGGCTCCCCACCCCAGATCCTTTCCAGGTAATGCATGATCAGACGCAAACACTCGTGATCGCAATAGATTTCCAGCAGATCATCGGCCACCGCTTTGCGCAGTTCCAGTCCCTGATGCGGTTGAAGAATCATTGCGAGCCCAGAGGAGAGCTGGACGCCCTCGCGACCCTTGAGCGCCTTCGCCGCTTGGATTTCGAGGTCATCGAACTGGAATATTGTGTTTCCCTGGGCGATATCAAGCAACAACGCGGTGCTGCGCGGATCGTGATAGCTGGCCAGTTTTTTAATGGCCGCCCGTGCGTCTTCGGTACCGTGAAAATCACGGCCCGCCGCCCGGGAGAAGAGCAGGTCCTCGTCACCATGACCCGCCGAATTGCGCCAACTGAAAATTGCGATGCCGAGCAAAACTACCGCAATGATTGCCATGACGTATTTCGGCGGAGGGTTAAGCCGGTCTATTCTTGCCTGTATTTTCTCGGTTGTTGTGGGCATAGTGATCTATGGCGCGGCATCGCACTTCTAAACTAATCGACCCAATTCGGTCAACGGATATTTGGCCCTGTCGGTGACGCGGAAGGCACTGGGACTTCTGTCGTGCTTTCTACCTCTTCTGACCATCGCAACAATCCCGGGTTCAGGGCTAGCCGTGTCCCACGTGTTAGCTTTTGCTTTCGCTCTTGTCGATGTAGCGCGATGCCCGCGATCTCGGGCGAAGCTACTTCCCGCTTCAGATATTAATCTTCTCTCACCTGCGGATATGTTTACCAATTGTCTTCAGGTCTCGAATTGCGCAATCGCATCTCCTTCAGCTTGAGATATTAACCTCCTCTCACCTGCGCACTTTTCTTTTCCAATTCGTAACGGTGTGCAAAAAGGAACAGCCATGTTCCTCGGCAAGAGGTACCCTGAATCGCAAATATGTGTGCAAGCCAGCCAATCATTTTCGTACGCCAGACGGTATCGCAAAGCTATGTGTTGACAGAATCTGTATGTCCCAACTGCGGTGCTTTTATTGCCGCCAGTGCCGATCAAAACAATCTGGTTATTGCAGAAGCGGCGCATAACTGCCCACTTCGATTTCAATCGTGAAGTGTGGAACCACACACTCTCCCGCGAGGACTTGTTTAAGATGACGAACGTTGATCCCTTAGTACAGGCCCTGATGGATAGCGAGTTGCGACTCAACGTATGGCTCAATGAGTCGGAACTTAACTTCGATCTGCTCAGTCGCGATCCGGTGGCCGCGATGCGCGCCGCAAATCTCGGCGTAGAGGAAGAAATGCTGTCCGCGCTGGAAGATGTGATGACCGGAATCGCGCGAAAGCTGAACGCGGCTTAACTGGAAATCACGCCGCTTACGAGCTCGCACTTGCCTTTTCACGTCAACATCACTTTGTTTTTTTAACCCTAGTGATCTCTTTTGGTCAGACACGAAAGCGGAGGACTGGTATGTTCAGAGCAACGAACGCAGGGAAACTCCGGGGAGTTGAAAGAACCAGACTTGGAATTCCATCGAGTGAAAGGAGCATAGATAATTCATAAAACCCACATTCCGGATACGGCCCTGATGCTCCTTCTCCGTTTGTACGAGAAGAGCCGGGGCATTTAAGAATCAATGTCAACCGAAGGACGGGAGAGCCTACTCCCGTCCTCCAAATCGAAATAGAAGGCGTGAATTTGTGAAGACAGAAGAGAACAACGTTGTATCAAACCTGCCGGAAGAGCAAGGCGCCGGACATCATACAGCGCGGCGTCCGGAGCTGGAGCCCCTGGTCACGGCAGTGGTAGAGGCGGCTCCGGCACGCGATCCTGTGGCCGATTACGCTGAAGCCCGCGAAATGCGCAAGATTCATATACGCCGCCGCAACGCAGTGGGACCGGATTCCGCCATCCACACAATTGCAGTTGTAAGAGGGCCAATCCTGTGTCACCACTGCCAGCTCAAATGCACTGATGCTGCGCACTATCTGAGCCACACGTGCATAGGGCGGCGAGCAGGCTAGCCGGAAATAATCACTCAAACGGTAAGAAAGGGAGACACCCATGTCTATTCCTGCAGTATCGCTTCCAGAAAACCAGCGTTGGACTGAGCTCGTGGAGCTCATAGATTTCATCAGCGATCAATTGAATCGAATCGGCAATGGAAAAGAAGATATCAGCATCCGCATGGTTCCGGGAAAACGCGCCGAAGATGAAACCGACAAAAAGGATGACTGGTTCGAAGGGTATCTGGCCGCGATGGAAGACATCGTGGTGTTTATCGAGCACCGCCATTCCGCACGCATCGCCGCCTGACCGTCAGGGATAGATCGCCTTACGAGAGCATGTTCATTCCTCCTGCGTCCGCTCAGTGCGGGCGACTCTCCGCCTCTGAGGGGAGAACAGTCTTTCCCCGTTTCCCAATTCCTATCTCCATATTGGTGTTTCTGGGAAATATGACTTCTTGTCCGCGGGAAAGGAAATGAGAATAGACAGACCGGCTTGCTCCGTATGCTCCCATGGCCATGCCAAATGTTTGCGACTTGATGGCGATCCCAAGCACAATACCAACCAGTTTGAAACCTCCAGCGCCGCCGGCTACGCCATTCTGGGATTGTCCAGCGTCATCGGCGTCAGTATGTTGATGAAAAGCCGCAGTCGCCAGTACCAGAGATAGTCCCGTGGAAAGATAGCGTGTTTTGGGCGTGGAGGCCTCGGCGCCGCCTTCTGAATCCAATTTCACGTGATCATTCTTGCCCGCCTGGACGCTTTCCAGACTGGCTACGATCTTTTGTTCCACGCCATCCGGCGGAACGATTTCACGAAACCCAATTCGAAGTTGCCCATTGTGATGCAGCCGTCGAGCGGGCTGCACTTCAAGAACTGAGCCCTTGATCCGGCTCCCGGCCGGAAGTATTAAATGACCGCCATCAAAGAGCGGTTGCGAGAGCACTGCTTCCACCGGTTCACCTTTCTTCGAGTTCGCGGAATTGAGTGGCGTAACCAACAAGGCGTGAATCAAAGCCTGATCTGGCAGCGCGGTACCGATGGAAGCAAGTTGTTGCGGCGCCACCTGCTCGAACCCGAAGTCGAGAGGCTCCCGTAATTCAGCAACATACACAGCGCCCTGTTCAAGATATTGCGGACGAACAGGAAGCTGGCCGACCGCATACCGTGTGAGGCGATGAATCTTACCTGGCTGTTTGATCTGTGCCTTGGCCTGCTGCCAACGCGTCCTGGCCTCCTGTTTTGCCTGATCAATCTTTCCCGCCGCCACACTCTTCTTATCCTCTTTGGCGCTGGCGAGCCGCATCACCTGACCGGACCACGGCATCACTTCTGCATGAAGAGTGATTCTTTTACCCTGACTCAGTACCAGTTCGTCGAACTCCACAGCAACTTTGCGCGCAGGAGTAAAGTCTGCATTCAGCGCACCCATGAACCGCTTTTTTCCTGAGAGGCCATCAATGCTCGCGATGCGACCTGTCACCTCTGTCCCAGCGGGCACAACCTCATGATCAAACGCATAGATCGGTTGCACGGTTCGTCCACGAATCGGCTGGCCTGCTTTCTTAATGTGGACTTCCTCCTCAAGAGCAATTTGCAGCGGAGTGCCCGCGTCCACCATAAGCGCCATCTTCTGCGCGGAGGCGTTTTCAGTTTCTTGTGAGCCACTGCCAGCAACCAGAACTTTCGGGGAGACACACTCCTGACCTGCAGCCATCGAGGTGCATGCGGCGAGAAAAACGATGACTATGAGTCCGGCAATTAAGGTCGCCCTTTTGGCACGCTTTTGGCGATGAGACTCTCGAAATCGAAAATGCGATTTACCGGTTGTGGAGCGAGCCTCTAACAAAACCCTGGATGTATGAAACATAAGCTCACACTCTAGTCTTATGTAGCTAAGAATTCAAGCGGGCTATTGTGTATTCCCGGGAAAACATGTTCCTGGGTTCCGCTCTTGCCATCGCTCCGCGCATCGATAGGATCGCCAAGGTCGCCTTACCAGAGCATTTTCATTCCTCTCTCATCGGCGCTCTTATTTCTGTTCTGGAATCTGGTGCTGAGAGAGAAACTTTGTGCGGCAAGCTGGAATGGTAGAGGGCTCGCCGGCCGCCGGTGCGGAAGGCGTCAACGGGACGCCAAGTGACAGGATGCCATCGACCTTTCCAAACGGCGCCAGACTTGGATCAAGAAATATTCCGCGCGGCCTGTTTACATCCTTGTCCTCGGCTCCGCCCTTCTGGGGACCGCAGCCGTCTTCCAGGGATTGTGACCATGTTTCTCCGCCCCTGTCTGTCACCTCAAGACTGAGGATTTCCTGGCGCGGAAGGTACATCGCCGCCAGGTCATAACCGCGTTTCGTCGCCTGCATTGCGTGAAGATTTCCCGTAAGGATGAGCACCAGGTCATTGGGCATGGTTGGACGCAGAGCAAGCAGGGCCTCTGCCATCGCCTTTTCGCGCTCACCGGCCCCGCCGATATAGGGCGCATCAAAGGCAACCACCTTTAAATCGTGATGGTGGCTGTGAAGCTCTCGCAAAGACAGCAACAGCCGCAGCATCGCTTCGCTTGCTCGACCGTCCATGACCTCTTTCCATCCGTGCAGTCGCAGCAGGGACTCCTTGGCAGCGTCAGGATCGCGGGACGTTATGACCTTGTCAATCGCAGCCTGCTCGTCCGTGGTGCGCTCCA